>Ga0335069_10001625_pt1 | contig 36011 bp, 33 predicted proteins | sample Lox_Sample_11_FD_206714 | JGI IMG/M metagenome (GOLD analysis project Ga0335069, IMG submission 206714) | Soil microbial communities from Loxahatchee National Wildlife Refuge, Florida, United States - Lox_Sample_1.1 | ecosystem: Environmental > Terrestrial > Soil > Wetlands | place: USA... | reverse complement strand
TAAGCACCGGTGAGGTGCTCGCTAGGAAGACTCCGGCCACAAAAGGTGAGCCGGGATGTACGATTACCGGCAAAACAATCCAGGCAAAACCGGGAGATGACAAAAAGCTCACGGCCGGAAGAGGCGCCTCGCTCGCAGGTGACGGCTTGTCCGCGGTCGCTGCAATGGATGGCCAACCTATACTCAAAGGCAATGCAGTTTTCGTGGAACCCGTTTTTGTTGTCAGGGAAAACGTGGACTACTCCGTTGGAAATATCAATTTCAAAGGAAGTGTGAAGGTATTGGGCAGCGTCATCTCTGGATTCTCCGTCAAGGCAACAGACAATATTGAAGTAGACGGCATCGTTGAAGACTGCTCTCTGGAGGCCGGCAGGGATATCTCGATCAAGGGGGGCGTGCTCGGCGCCAACAAAGGGTCCATCAAGGCGGGCCGCGATATTCACATGTACTTCGTGGAAAATTGTTACGTGGAAGCAGGAAGAAATGTGATAGTGGGCGACGCGCTCAATTCGAACATTTCAGCGGGTGATGCGATCGATGCTATCTTAGGGAAAGGGAGGGTGTTCGGGGGAAGCTTGAGCGCAAGAAATCTCATCACATCGAACATTCTCGGCTCCGGCGCGTCAAATAGAACCCAGATCACCGTGGGGTATGAACCAAAAACCGTGGCAAAACTGAAGAATCTGAGGAATGTATTATCGAAAGTCAAATACACGTACGAGGAAATAAGCAAACACATAGCGGCGCTCGAGGAATTAAAAAGAACGGGACCGCTCGACAGAGAAAAAGAGATACACTACATGAGGCTTGTCGCCACTGAGGAAGAGTTAAGGCATAACACGGAGGAGTTGGAGGGTGAGATCAACATGCTCGAAACCACGCTTGTAAAATCGGCAAAACCGATGATCAAGATCCGGAAGACCTGTCATCCCAATGTTCGCATACGAATCGGAAGGTACGTCTTTGATTGCTGTGAGGAATATAACTCGGCTGTCTTCTATGAGGAAGAAGAAAAGATCAAAGTAAACGTATACGAGAGCTTCGTATAGCAGCGCGTGACACGGCGGCAATATGATGTGGCCGCGCTCCCTTGCCTTACGGCTAACCAAGGCTCTTACAGGTTCAGGATAAGTATTGGTCCCACATTCTGGCGGTCTTTCTGATATAATCGCCCGGCAGGCCCTTAACAATCTGGTTATGCCCCGGCAGCAGTACATCCACATCGAGCGCGGCAAGCTTCGCAAGCGACTGTTTTAGTTGAGCGGGATCGGCACCGTAGAGGTCGAACCGGCCTATCGCATAATCGGCATAGACCACGTCACCCGGAATGAGAATCTTATCAACCGGATTGTAAAGGGCAATGCCGCCCATTGAATGACCCGGTATATGAACTACGTCCCAGATCATCCCTCCAATCTCCAGGGTTTCTCCCCCTTCAAGTTTCCGATCGACTTTGATTGTGAATGCACCCGGTCCTATTCCATACTGCATCTGACACATGCCTTTGAATGCGTCCATGCCGTATATCGCTCTGTCATCACCGGCTTCCATGGGTTCGGCTTCAAGCCTGTGGACCCAGAGTTCCGCGTCCGGTGTTGCGGATCTTATTTCAGCGAGACACCCGATATGATCGAGATGCGTATGGGTCATGATGATTCTTTTGATTAAGGCGGGATCGATTCCCAGCTTCTTGAGAGATTCTACCTTATATCCGCCCTTCCCCGTCAACCCGGCGTCAACCATGGTCAGGTCCTGTGAGGCCGGATCGCCAATCACGTAAACATGGGCGTCCGGGATCATCTCATCCTGGCCGGGAATAAAATAGACACCGTTATAAATCTTCGCCATGAAGAACTCCTTTTTATGTGAGCCACCGGGAGCGTCAGCATTGTGATAGTAAACAATCCGGAACCTAATTGTATGTTGTTGCACCTGTGAGGTCAAGTGATTATTGCTTACTCGCTTTGGCATGGCGATTTAAGCCCACTTTCAAGCATCTTCGTGTAATGAGATTTCAAAAACTTTGAGAATGAGTTATCTTGTACGTAGTGCTCATCGAAAGCCTAAGGAGGTATCAATGGAAACGGCGATTAAAGAAAGGTTTATCGGACTCTGGCGTAAATACTTCGAGGGCGCCGAGCTCCCCATTGTTTTCTTCTACACGGACAACGAAGATGCAGCACCGAGGGTCAGGCCACCCAAAGATCACCGATGCATCGTCGCGGACATAGCGCGGGTAAGGAAGGGCAAGTCGCTTCTCTTTGACAACGAGTCGGTGGGCTGTTTCGGTGGAAAGAAATACCTTGGATTCTTTGACGGCCTAAGACCCAATTTCGACTATTTTCTCTCTTATGGCATACCTGGAGAAGTGGAAGGCGAACGCTACAAGAAGACACCGGAGCTAGTGAATGAGGTCATGAAAGCGATGCCCCAGTTCAGAGCGCCCCATCGCTATATCGCATTCAAACGGTGGGATAACATAGAAGAGACGGACGATCCGGAAGTCGTGATCATCTTTGGAACACCCGACGTGATATCCGGTGTGTTCACGCTTTCAAACTATGACGAGAACGAGCAGAACGGGGTGTTGTCACCCTTCGGAGCCGGATGCGCAACCATCGTGCTCTATCCCTATCTGGAGAGAAAGTCAGCCCGTCCCCGGAGTATTCTCGGCATGTTCGATGTGTCGGCGCGTCCCTGTGTTCCTGCCGACGTAATCACCTTCGCAACACCCATGAGCAAATTTCTGCGTATGATCGACAATATGGATGAAAGTTTTCTTATCACGGAAAGCTGGAAAAAGGTAGGGAAACGCATAGCGAGAAAGGCATGAGTTGCCTTCTGTCCTGGTTTCCCACCCCAAGCCCCTTCAGGATATGCGGGATAGTATAAAGTCCCGCATAAGCGGTGCTCCGGTCTTAAATTCGTAGCACCACTCATTTCGGGCGCACAGGAGGGCTCTCTCCGTATTTGTTTAAGCCAGACCCTTTGTTTTAAGAAAGGGTGCGTATTTTTGATCCGATCCGAGGATATGGTCGTACAACCAGTCTTTCAAGAAGTTCATGGTCTCTATGGTTACCATAGAGTCGATCTCCACGGCCTTGGCTTTGAGCTCGGCCACGCGAGAACGAAACAGGTCATGGGCCGACTTATGAACAACAAGTGAAGGATACTGGTATTGACGGAAGTACTTTTCTTCGGTACCGAAATGGTAATCCGTATAGTCAAAAAGCTCCGTCAGGGTTCCGCCCAGAACGGCTTTCCCCTGTCCTGTCTTCATAGCGTCATGCAACCTGTTGATGAGATCGACTAATCTTTTGTGCTGCTCGTCAATTTCCCGGATGTCTACACGTAACTTTTCGTTCCACTCCAATAGTGCCATGACACACCTCCTTCATGGTATTATCGGATTCCCAGGGATTTACTTTATCCGGAATTCAGTGAGACGACGCGATCCCGTCGTTTGTTTTATTCGTCGGATCGCTTTCGCAAGAATCGGGGAATTTCGTACCTGCTGTCTATGTCAATACTCTCGTTCTTCGATTTTATGGCCCTGTCATCTATAGCATAGCCGGCTGCTTTTCTCTTTTTGATGATCGACCTGATCCCTTCCTCCAACAGTTTTCCAACCGAAGTCTCTTCGTCGACGGCAATGTGCCTCAATAACCTCAGCATATCAGGGTTTAACCTTACGGAATATGTAGTTCGTACGGTTTCGTCTTTTTGTTTCGGCATGATAGGACCACCTCCGTCGCATTATATTACTCTATTTTAAAGAAAAAAGAAATAATCGCGTTTGAATAATAATATCATTATATAATAATGTACTATTTATGATGGTGTTCACTCCAATATATTCGATATTACTAACTAATATTGTCTAATGTGGGCCAGTATTGTGGTGGTTGGGTAACGCCGAAAGCAAAACTCGTCCTGTTTATGCTACTGAATTCTCTTCTGCCGTTCGTCGATCTGTTCGATTAAGACCGGGCACTTATCGTTCCACTGGATATACCCGTCCCCTCCCCTTCCCAAGGTGGGAAAAAGGACATTACACTTCACGCATGGTTTCCGTGACGCCGTCCTCTCCTTGAATCTCTCCTCGTTTCCCGTTCAGCCCATAGTCCGTGATCCCGGCGATTTCCATGTATGCCCTTTTAAGCCCCTTGGCATGGCGCCTAAGATCAAGCACAATGACGGTAATATTATCCGTGCTTCCCTGATCAAGCGCCCTTTGAGAGAGATCCTGAGCTGCCCTCACCGGATCAGTCGTGTACCTCACCACGGTTATGACTTCCTCGGGACTCATGACATCCCACAGCCCATCACAGGCCACGACCGCGTAATCATTCTCCTTTCCGAGATATCCCTCGACGATCCTCGGCTCACCGCTTACATATGGCTTGAGGAACGCGTCACCTAGAGCCCGGCTCACGGACAGGACGCCCTGAACCCGAGGCATTCCGTAGGATATGACCTGTCCTCCCAGCCCTTCTATCCGATCCTTCTCTTCCGGAAACCCGGGCCTGTGGTCTTTCGTGAGCACCTGAACGCCATCGGTGGTGCCTATGACCACCCTTGTGTCCCCTGCATTGGCAGCGAGAAACTCGTCTCCCAGCACATAAAAATGAGCAGCCGTGGTGCCGCTTTCTTCGCTTGCCTCCACAAGATGCGCGTCAACAGCAAGGTACGCCTCTCGAAGGATCTCGCACACCCTCATGCGCTTTGCGAGCGGTTTTTCGAGTTCGCTCGCCCAGGCGTGCATAAAATGAGGGGTCAGCATGCTGGAAGCGACCTCGGCGGCCCGCCTCCCTCCGTGCCCATCATAGACCTCGGCCGCGAAGAAGTCACGGTGCGCGTCCTGATAAACCGCGTGTGCGTCTTCCATGTGGCTTCGCCACCCTATCTGCTCGCTCGTTCCCCACGTGATGTGTATCATCTCCTTATTCTAACGCATTATGATTCAATAAGGTAGTCTGTTCACATTTTGGCCTGCACAGCCACAAGACAGAACAAAGAAATGGGTGATAAAAAGGGGTGGATGGAGAGCTTGAAACAAACTATTTTCAAAACAAAATGAATGCTTGAAAAACGGAGAAATTAAGGTCTATAATAAGAGCTTGCATGAGATTCGAAGACGGGCTCAAGAAACTCGAAGATATTGTAAAGACGCTCGATGAAGGAAAAATCCCGCTCGACGAAGCACTCACCCTCTTTAAGGAAGGCCTAGTACTCACCAAGGAACTTTCAAAACGCCTGGACGAGGTAGAAAAGAAGGTGGAGATCCTCATAAAAAAAGAAGACGGCTCCATGGAAAAGAAACCATTCACCGAGGAAGACACATAGTGGATCTCTCGACGTATCTCCATGATAAAAAAATTGTCGTAGAGAACACCCTCAAGGATATCTGCACGACCTTCGTCTCGACCCCCGGGGTCTTGCGAGACGCCATGGAGTATATGCTTTTTTCCAACGGTAAGAAGATCCGCCCCATTCTTGCCATTGCCGCGTGCGAAGCCAAGGGCAAGAGCTCTGATGATTTCCTGCCCGCCTTCTGCGCGCTCGAAATGATCCATACATATTCGCTCATCCATGATGACCTGCCGAGCATCGACAACGATGATATACGCCGGGGGAAGCCCACTTGCCATAAAGCATTCGGTGATGCCATCGCCCTCATGGCAGGCGATGCACTTCTTACCGAGGCCTTTCGGGTACTCTCCGATGCCCGCTACACCGAGCGGGTAAGCCCAAAGATAACCAAACAGATTATCTTCGAGATTGCCCAGGCTTCGGGCGCAGAGGGCATGGTGGGCGGACAGGTAATGGACATTCTCTACGACGGCAAGGAGGGATCCAAAAATATTCTCAATTATATCCACCTCCATAAAACCGGCGCGCTCATGCGATCCGCCGTACGTATAGGCGCCATTGCGGGCGGAGCAAAAGCCCGGGAGTTCAAGAACCTCACTAGATACGGAGAGTGTATTGGCCTTGCATTTCAGGTCATGGACGATATCCTCGATGCAGAGGGCGACGAAGAGATCGTGGGCAAAAGACTGAAGAAGGATAACAACAAACAGACCTACATCAAGCATTATGGCATCCTTGCTTCCAAGTATAAATTGGAACAGCTTGTGGACGAGGCGGTGAAATCGGTATCCTTTCTGGGAGAAAAAGCCCTGATCCTCAAAGAAATTGCGGAGTTCGTCGGCAATAGGGTTGCTTGATGTTTCTTGAAAAAATCAATTCACCGGAAGATCTGAAGGCATTCTCCCTCTCAGAATTGACTGAACTGGCAGAAGAGATCAGAGGCTTAATAACCGGGGTCATTTCAAAAACCGGCGGCCACCTCTCTTCAAACCTCGGTGTGGTCGAACTCACCATAGCCCTCCACTACGTTTTTGATACACCTCTCGACAAGATTATCTGGGACGTGGGACACCAGTCTTACACGCATAAAATCCTGACGGGCAGGCACGAGAAGTTTGCCACCATACGTCAGGACGGGGGCTTAAGCGGATTTCCGTCAAGAAATGAAAGTCCTTACGATATCTTCGATACGGGACACGCGAGCAACTCCATATCCGTTGCCGTGGGGCTCGCCGAGGCCAAAAAGAAGCTGCGCACAAACGACAAGATCATCGCGGTTATTGGCGACGGGTCACTAACGGGGGGCATGGCATTCGAGGCGCTCAACCACGCGGGACATTTGCGAAGCGATATTATAGTGATCCTCAATGACAATGAGATGTCCATTTCAAAAAACATCGGCGCACTCTCCTCGTATCTCAACCGGATCATGACCGGCGAATTCGTGAGTACTATGCGGGAGGAGATCAAGAAGATCACAAAAAGTATGCCTTCGGTTTATAAAACGGCGCGCCATCTGGAAGAGACCATCAAGGGATTTTTCACACCAGGCATGCTCTTCGAAGAACTGGGATTTCAATACGTGGGCCCCGTGGAGGGTCATAACGTGGTTCCGCTGGTCGAAACGCTCCGTAACGTGAAACGCCTTCAAGGACCGCTCCTCGTTCATGTCATAACGAGAAAAGGAAAGGGTTACCTTCACGCGGAGGACGATCCGGAGAAATTTCACGGCATCTCAACCTTCGAATTGACAACGGGCAATTCGATACACAACGGCCACAAGACGTATACCGATGTGTTCGGCGATACTATGGTGGAGCTGGCGAACAAAGATGACAAAATCGTGGCCATTACGGCAGCTATGGGCCTCGGCACGGGTCTCGACAGATTTTCTACCCTGTTTCCCGAACGGTTCTATGATATAGGCATAGCCGAACAGCACGGAGTCACATTCGCCGCTGCTCTCGCCCTCGGAGGACTGAGGCCCTTCGTAGCCATTTATTCGACCTTTCTTCAGAGGGCGTACGATCAGATCATTATTGATGTCTGTCTTCAGGAGCTCCCCGTGGTCTTTGCTGTGGACCGAAGCGGCCTCGTGGGCCAGGACGGCCCCACACACCACGGCGCCTTTGACCTTTCTTATTTCCGACACATCCCCAACATGGTCCTCATGGCGCCCAAGGACGCGGGGGAATTGAAACAGATGCTCTATTCCGCCTACCTTTACAACCGGCCTGTAGCCATCCGATATCCCAGAGGCGAAGCACCCGGGACACCGGTTGCGCCCTTCTTCAAAGAGATCCCTCTCGGCACCTGGGAACACTTGAGACATGGACAGGATGTGACAATCATCGCCTGCGGCAACGTGGTCTACCCTGCGCTTGCCGCTGCAGAAGAGCTTGAGAAACAAGGTGTCTCCGTGGGTGTGATCAATGGCAGATTCGTGAAGCCCATGGACCACGCCATGCTTTTCGAGACCGCTTCAAAGACAAAGCGCATACTGACCGTGGAAGAGAATACCTTGATCGGCGGGTTCGGAAGCGGCATCATGGAGCTTCTCTCGGAGAATGGCGTACTCATACCGGTAAGATCCATGGGTATACCCGACGGTTTTGTCATGCACGGCAGCCAGAACGCGCTGCGACATACACTTGGTCTCGACAGGGCAGGCATCGAAAAGGCTGTCACAGAGTGGCTAAAGAAAGAGTAGATATCGTCCTTGCCCGAAGAGGTCTCGCGCCCTCTCGGGAAAAAGCGCGTATTCTCGTCATGGCCGGTGAAGTCTACCTGGGAAGCGAGCGCGTGACTAAGCCGGACATGAAGGTCGAAGAGAGTGCGCCCCTCACCATAGGGCATAACCCCCTTCCCTACGTAAGCTATGGGGGGATAAAGCTTAAGAAAGCCATAGAAGCCTTCGGGCTTGATGTAAGAGCGAAGAAAGCCATTGATATCGGGTCCTCCACCGGGGGTTTTACGGACTGCCTTCTCATGGCCGGCGCATCCTTTGTATACGCTATTGATGCGGGGACACATCAACTCCACGAAAAGTTACGCAATGATCCGCGGGTTCTGTTGAGAGAGAACTGCAACGCCCGACATCTCACCTTTGAGGACATAGGAGAAAAAACTGACCTTATTACCATCGACGTTTCCTTCATATCCCTTACCAAGATACTGCCGGCGGCAATACAGTTCCTCAAAGATGGCGGACGGATAATTTCGCTCGTGAAACCCCAGTTTGAAGTCGGCAGGGCAGAAGTGGGCCGGGGAGGCATCGTAAGAGACATGGAAAAGACCACGGAGGCCATCGAACGCATCAAGGCGTTTGGTAAGACACTCGGCCTCATGCCGGTGGCCATGGTGGAATCACCGCGAGAAAAGGAAAAGAAGAATCGGGAATATTTCATTTTATGGGAATTGCAAAAAAACCTGAGCCGGTAAAACTTTTTGCGGGCATACTCTTTAAGAGCCGTGAGGACCTTGAGAGCGCCTTAAGCAAATTGGAAGATGCCTTTGGATCTATCGAAGAGAAGACGCCGGTGACTCTTTTTTGCTACACGAGGTACTATGATAAGGAGATGGGCGAAAACCTCATGAGGGCCTTCGTTCTCTTCGAAACCCTCGTTGATAGGGAACTTCTCCCTGAGATTAAATTGAAATCAAACGAAGTGGAGCAGTCTTTTGCGCTTGAGGGCAGACGGTCCGTCAACATTGACCCTGGATACATTGCCCTGGAACATGTTATACTGGCCACGACGAAGGGATACAGTCACAGGGTATATCTCGGAAGAGGTATATATGCCGATCTCACCCTCAGGTATCACGAAGGCACCTACAAGGCCCTCGAATGGACTTATCCCGATTACAGAGCGACAGAGACGATCACCATGTTCAACGGGTGGAGGGACCGTTACAGGAAGGGGCTAAGATGCTAAAAAGCATGACAGGCTTTGCGCGGATCGAAAAAGAGCATCTCGAAGGAAAACTGAGCGGTGAGGTGAGGTCGCTTAACAGCCGTTACCTTGAGTTGAACATCAAACTGCCCAAGATCGATTACTACTACGAACAGAAACTCCGGGAATTCGTAAAAAAACGTGTCAAACGGGGTAAGGTCGATATTGTGATTAAATGGGAAAAATCGGGCGATCAGACCAATATGCCCAGGATAAACGAGGGCATGGTGAGGCAATATACCACGGCAGCCAAGGCCCTCAAGAAGACCTTTGGGCTCAAGGGCAGTCTCACCGTTGACAACGTCTTCGCCTTGAAGGACGTCTTTGTCTTCGAAGAGAACAATGGCATTGCCGAAGATCTCCTGATCGATTGTATCGAAGGGCTCATGACGGGACTCGCAAGCGAGCGAGAAAAAGAAGGACGGCTCATCAAAGACGACCTCCTCGCCAGGATCGCCTCGATCCTGTCCGGCCTCTCCGAAATAGAACAACGCTGGCCTTTAGCCATAAAAGCCCACGAAGACAAACTCAAGGAAAAGGTCATGGAGGCAACCCGTGGGACCTCCGGTATCGATGAAGTGAGGATCCTGCAGGAGATTGCCATGTACATGGATCGGCTTGATATATCGGAAGAGATTGTACGCATGAAGGGCCATATAGGCAATTTTCAAGACACCATTGATTCTCATGAGTCCATCGGCAGAAAGCTCGATTTCATCATCCAGGAGATGGTCCGGGAAACCAATACCATTGGGAGCAAATCAAACGATCTGTATATCAACGAACGGGTCATACAGATAAAAGTCGAGATTGAAAAGATGAGGGAACAGGTCCAGAATGTTGAGTGATAAGTCGTCGGATAGCGACAGATTAGTGGTAGCTCACCGGGAAATGGATGGCGAAGTTCGCAAGGGCAGGCTTATTGTGGTGTCCGGTCCATCGGGAGTCGGCAAATCGACCCTTATTGAAGAATTCCTCAAACAAGACGGACAAAGCGGTTTCTCCGTTTCGTATACGACGAGGCAGAAAAGAAGGCAGGAGGTCAACGGCAGGGAGTACCATTTCGTTGACCGGCAAAAATTCGACGAGATGGTGGGCGGTGATAGATTCCTTGAGTGGGAGAGCGTTCACGGGAACATGTACGGCACACCCAAGCAAGAGATTCTCAATACGCTCCATGGAGGCAAGGATATCATCCTGGATATCGACGTCAAGGGGGCGTTGAACGTAAAAAAGCAGTGCTCAAACGCGTGCCTCATATTCATAGAACCACCGTCAGCCGAGGATCTGGTGAGGCGTCTCACCTTCCGCGGCGAAAAAGATATTGAGCTCCGGATGAAACGGGTAAAAGAAGAAATTGCACAAAAGGCCTCGTTCGAGTATACTATCATGAATGATGACCTCAAGAGGGCATATGACACGTTTAAGGATACCATCCGCATAATAAGGAGTAAAGGCAATGGCAAGAATAACTGTTGAAGATTGCATGGAATTAGTAGAAAATCGATTTGAGCTTGTCCATTTGGCGGCGCGGAGATCAAAACAACTCGTCAAAGGGTCGACCCCGCTTGTCAAATCATCGAATAGAGAGATCGTCACCGCACTCAGGGAAATTGCCGATAAACTCGTCTATTTTGAAAAGAAAGAGGTGCTCGAAGACAAAGAGCTGCCGTATCAACTCTCCACATTCACACCCTAGCCGGCTCGAAAGACCCCCTCGTCCGGGTATGACCTAAAAAGATCGTCCGCGTTATACAATCACTTATCATAGCGACTCCGTCTTCGTGACAACCGGATCGCTCTCCTGCGGAAAGAAAACAGGAAGCGCGTTATGCTCACGCGCAGGACTACTCCATCGCCTCCGGGTGGCGCAAGGGGGGACGACTTAAGCGTAATGTCCAGGAATGTATTATATTATCAGTTAAGAGTATATATAGAGAGAGAGGGAGTTAAAGCACGGTCGATTCATGAGAGAAGCTTAAATATCCTTATAAGAAGGGGGTTCTATGTTCAGGAAATTCATTTATGCCACTGGCGCAACATGGTTTCTATTGCCTGTGAGACTCTCTGTTGGCGCCACATTCATCGCACATGGCGCGCAGAAGCTCTTTGGTGCATTCGGAGGTAAAGGTCTCGTGGGAACCGCTGCGGGCTTTGCTAACATGGGGATCAATCCCAGTGCGTTCTGGGCAGCTTTAGCGGGATGCGGGGAATTTTTTGGCGGTCTGCTCGTGCTCATCGGTTTGGGAACGAGGCTCGGTGCGTTCTCCATCTGTATTGTCATGATCGTTGCCGTACTCAAAGTCCAGTGGGGGTTTTTCTTTTACCCCAAAGGCATCGAGTATTCTTTCTCGCTGCTCGCCGGCGCCTTCGCATTGCTCATCGCCGGAGCTGGTCCGTTCTCCGTGGATTGGGGGATCTCCAAGAGGATTGCACGTTCATCTGAGCGAAACAAGACCTCGCGTTGAAGATGCACGTACGCGCTTAAGCGCTAGATTATTAAAATCAAAAGGGGCAGGTCCGGCAAGACCTGCCCCTTTTAACAATCAGATTACAGACCCTTTGTCACAGAGTCTACTTAACGCTTACGATCTTAACCGTATCTGTTCCCTCGAACAGGCTTTCACGCTCTTTGCTGTAGAACGTTCCTTTCACCGTGAGAGTTGCTTTTCCGGGAGAGGCTCCCTGGATATCACGTTTGTCGAACTTTGCGATAAACGTTCTGTGTCCGATGGGCATAATTCTTTCTGCCACTGCGCCCTGGCAGGTCACGTCCTTGAGATGCCAGTGCCTTGTGCTGTAGCCATAAGGGAGTGTGACGAGAACCGTAAAGTCACCCCTGCTACGGATATTGATTACCTCGGGCTCCACGCGCACTTTGAAGTCCTCTGAACAATAGAAATTGGCGGCGTTCGTTGTATCCCCCGTGCCCGTATATCTGGCAACCTGAGGATAGAGGCAGACCGGCCGTGTCATTGCCGGACCGTAAGCTAATGCGTTACGGGAGCCGGGTATCGAGTCCGGAGCGACACCGTTCTCCACCCAGTTCTGAAGGGGTGTAAACCAGTCAGTCGGATTGCAGCCGACCCCTCCGCCGCAGTGGCTCGCGCCGGGAACCAGGTAAGCCCTATAGAAATCGTCGATCCCGTAGTGGCCGTGCATGACACCGAGAACAGTCTTGTAGTACTCGTACAAATAGGCCGGTGAATAGGCCCCAAATGACTCGTACTGGAGGAGCTTATGGCCGCGCGCCTTCATGCCCGAGAGATCAGGGTTGTAAGCGTTCATCCATCCGATCTCCGGTCTCGCCATGACGGCTGCCGGATCAGTATCAAAATTGAAGTTCGCCGCATTGAATGATGTGTCCCTGAAGACCATGTAGGCAAGCACATTGCCGTAAATACCGGCGCTCGACCCGATATAGATCATCCACCCGCTGGTCGAGGATTTGCTCGGGTCCGTACAGACTTCAGACCCCAGGGGGATGCCGGGGAGCACGAAGTTATAATCGCCCAGGACTATTTTCTTTCCGTCGGATGTCCTCGGACCGTCGTAGATGGCCTTGATCGCTGTCCTCTGATCCGTGGTCCAACAATTGGGAGCATCCACGTCGTTCGGGCAGGCGGGAAGCTCGGTCATGGGGTCGAACTGACAGGCAAGGGGGTTCTCGATAATGCCGTCCTTAAGCCCGTCCAGCGCATCGCATTTCGCATAGACATAACTGGACTGAAGGCAGAGCTTGCTCGTCGGCACCTTCGAACCCCACACATTATAGTTCCAGATGAACCCCATCATCCTTCCGGGGAACATGCTGGGGCCGTCTCCGGCAAGGATCCCGTCAAAGTCTTCGGGGTATCGCTGAGCCTCTACGAGACCTTCACGGCCACCGTTAGAGCAGCCTGAGAAATACGAGTATTTTGGCCCGTATCCGTAATAGGAGGCCATGATCTTCTTGGAGATGTTCGCCACCTCATGATTGGCCCGATAGCCATAATCCATAATCTTCTGATTGGTGAGCGCGTTTTCCGGCATGGCCCAGGATTCCCCGGGTGGCGTGGTGACGTGGCCGGTATCCGTGGCCACACCTGCAAAACCCTTCTGAAGATAAGTGCCCATCGCGCTTACGCCAATGGAACCTGCAGTGCCTCCCGATCCCGTCATCATGAATCGCTCGTTCCAGGTAGTGGTCGGAATCCTCAAATCAAAATTGATCGCCGGAAGTATAGTGCCCTTGACCTCGCAGACTTGTACACCTGACGCCGTGATGACAGCGGCTGATGTGATGGTGACGCCATTGCCCTCGAGGTCCGTGAAAGCCTTGCCCGTGATATCCGCACAGTTGATGACCGGCACTGGCGCCGCCTTGAGCGCGCTTACCGTTAGTAATAGCCCCAGGACCGCAAAAAAACCTATTGCCAATTTCGTTGCTTTCATAGATACGCCTCCTTCAAATTTCACTTCCAAATGAAGCCTTTGCTCACCTGCGAACAATCTTTACGTTCACACCTCCTTATCGCGTAAGTTATTAGCTAATGCACAACATCTTATTGAATGCCGATTTGTCTTGAAGCCGCAACGTCTTGAAAGAAATGGCCGGACATCTTTGATACGTGTTCGGCCAATTGGTATGATGCGGTCGGGCGCTATATTGTCGGTTTCTCTCGGATGATGTCACTGCGCCGCTCCTGCGTGGGGAGTCTATAACTGAGCTATGTGTATGCTTTGATAGGATCAAGGTAAGTTTATTAGCGAATGTGACCCTTGTCAACAAAAAACTGTGACAATTGTCATTAATTGTATAACCCGAATCCATTCGACTAAAACGGCCACCACAACCAAGATAATTATCACATATGCGTGCATTCTTGCCCGACCTCGGGAGTGTACAATTACTCTATCACTCTTCATGCAATTTACTAAAAAATCGGACTTTTATGTCAAAAAGCATCTCAAAATTTCTAACATCAAAGTGCAATTCTCTAATATGCTTTTTTGCAATTTCTCTATCATTTTTCGTGCAATTTACTTGTATTTGATGAGGTGGTCGAGCAAGGACAGTGTTGTGAGTCGTTCGAAGATGAACGGTCCGCCCGGTCGAAATCAAATGTAATTTGATTGTATCAAGCAGTTTTTAGAAGGCACTTTTAACATTCTTTGCCTGCTTTCTTTAACACGCGGCTACAAATCCTTTTTATTTTTGACTTAAGTCAAGGCACGTCTATATAAGGCGACTTATATTCATACTATGAAAGAAATCAAAATAAACAGATTAAGGAGGATTATATGTTCTGTTATCAGTGTGAGCAAACGGCACAAACACAGGCCTGTACCAAAATAGGCGTATGCGGAAAGCAGCCGGAGATAGCATCGCTTCAAGACCTTCTCGTCTATGCCCTGGAAGAACTCTCGTACTATGCCGCCGAAGGCAGACGGTTGGGGGTTGTCGACAAAGCAACCAACGTGCTGGTCACTGAGGCACTCTTTCACACATTGACCAATGTGGACTTTGATCCCATCCGTCTCAAAGGGATGATTGAACGTACCATAGCGGCACGGGACGCCCTTATCGGCAAAATCAAGAAGCAGGACGGAAATACGACCTATATTTCGGGTAAGACTCTGCTCGTACCACAGGCCACCCTTGAAGGTCTTATCAAGCAGGGCGACGCTGTGGGGCTTAAAGAAACCGCCAGTTCAAACGCCGATATAGCCTCTCTCATGCACACCCTGCTCTTCGGTATCAAGGGCGTGGCCGCATATGCGTATCATGCGCAGATCTTAGGCAAAGAAGACGAGCTCGTCTACGCCTTCCTCTACGACGCACTCAAGGCAATTCTGGAGAACAAAGGCGATCTCAACTACTGGCTCGGTCTGGTGCTGAAATGCGGCGAGGTGAACCTTAGGGCCATGGAACTGCTCGATGAGGCGCACACCATGACCTACGGCCACCCTATGCCCACCAAGGTCCCTCTCGGCGCCAAGAAGGGAAAGGCCATCCTCATATCGGGGCATGACTTAAAGGACCTCGAAGAACTGCTCAAACAGACAGAAGGCACGGGCATCAACATATATACACACGGCGAGATGCTTCCCGCTCATGGATATCCCGATCTTAAGAAATACAGTCACTTCTATGGCCACTATGGCACGGCATGGCAGAACCAGCACAAGGAGTTCGCCGAGTTCCCCGGAGCGATTCTCATGACCACCAACTGTCTGCAGAAACCGGCTGAATCCTATAAAGACAGGATCTTTACGGCCGGCACTGTAGGATGGCCCGGGATGGCCCATATATCGGACCACAACTTTGCCCCGGTCATTCAGAAGGCACTTGCCCTGCCGGGATTTTCAAATGATACGAACGGGAAATCAGTCATGGTGGGTTTTGCACGCAATACCATCATGGGCGTCGCCGACAAGGTGATCGATGCGGTAAAGAATAAACAGATCAAGCATTTCTTCCTCGTAGCCGGTTGTGACGGCGCCAAGCCAGGGAGAAACTATTACACCGAGTTTGTGGAAAAAGTGCCCAAGGATGCGGTTGTGCTGACCCTTGCATGCGGCAAGTTTCGCTTCTTCGATCAGGACCTGGGCGATATCGGGGGTATTCCGAGACTCCTCGACGTGGGCCAGTGCAATGACGCGTACTCGGCCATCCAGATTGCAGTCGCGCTCGCCAAGGCGTTCAATGTGGGCGTTAACGATCTTCCGCTCTCGCTCGTTCTTTCCTGGTATGAGCAGAAGGCCGTAGCTATCCTGCTGACGCTACTCTATCTCGGCATCAAACATATGCGTCTTGGTCCGACTTTGCCGGCGTTCATCACGCCCAACGTGCTTGATGTGCTCGTGAAGAACTATGACATCAAACCGATATCCACGCCGGATGCGGACCTGAAGGCCATACTCGGATAGCGTAAGGCGTAAGAAATAGCACCCGCGGGCAGTGGAGGTGTACATTCTTCCTCACCTCCCTCGCCCAAAGGGGCTTTTCAACCTTCCGCGTAAGGGAGCAAGCAATGAAGACTCTAAGAGATATCGTCAGTATAGATAGAGAGAAGTGCAATGGTTGCGGAGAGTGTGTGAAGGCCTGCGCCGAGGGTGCAATAGAGCTTGCAGACGGCAAAGCCAGGCTTATTGCGGAGAACTACTGCGACGGTCTCGCGGCCTGCCTCGGAGAGTGTCCACAGGGCGCCATCAGCATCGTGAAACGTGAGGCTCAAGCCTTCGATCTCGAGGCCGTGGAAGGCCATCTGGCGAACAAAAGACGGACAGAACCGGAAATATTGAACACTAATTCCAATAGCCAGGTTGTTCTCCCCTGCGGGTGTCCTTCAACGCAGGTCAAAATGTTTGAAAAGCCAGACGCAAAAGATCCGAGCTTAGAAATCTCACAGGGCAAAACGGGTAGCAAGGCGAGGGAGCGTCAGCAATCCAGCCTGACCCACTGGCCCGTTCAGATCAAGCTTATACCGCCCACGGCGCCCTTTCTCAAGAATGCGGACCTGCTCGTGGCTTCCGATTGCACGCCTTTAGCCTATCCCGACTTTCACGCCGATTTCCTGAAAGGAAAGGTCGTGATGATGGGTTGCCCGAAATTTGATGATACCGAGGAATATATTGAAAAGTTCGTGGATATTTTCGGCATAGCCCATATCAAAAGCATTACCATTATTATCATGGAAGTACCGTGTTGTTCCAAAATGCCGCTTATCGTGCAGAAAGCCATGGAACTCGCGGGCAAGAAGATTCCGACAAAGGTAGTCGTTATAAGCCCCAGGGGCATGGTCCTACAACAAGGGCCGCTCGCCGCATAGATCGAGGAACGACTCGGCTTTACCCTCAATCGAGAGAAGGTTCCCCCGAAAAGCGCCGGCCTTTCATTTCTTTATCGAACCCATGGCCTCCTTTACACGGGCGGGCGTCATGGGCATTTGATGGAGCCTCGCCCCCGCCGCGTCGAATATCGCATTGGCAATCACCGCCCCCACGCAGGTGATAGGCGGTTCGCCTCCACCCTCAGCGGGGTGCGTAGGATTGTCAACGAGTATCGTCTCGATCCGCGGCAGCCACGAGAAGCGAGGAATGTCGTAGGTATCGAAATTGTCATGGAGGATCCGTCCGCCCTTGAAATTGACCTCTTCACTCAGAGCATAACCAAGTCCCATGGTGAGACCGCCTTCTATCTGCAGCCTGGCGCCTTCCGGGTTCACAACAAATCCCATGTCCTGTGCACAGACAATTCGTTTCACGGAAACCTTGCCCGTTGCCCGGTTCACGTCCACCTCAGCCATTACAGCCACACAGGCCCCCGCGTCGGCTGCACAGGCAACCCCATAGCCTCTTCCGCTGGGGGCTTTAGCCGGCTTGTAGCCAAATTGAGCTGCGGCAGCCTTCAAGGTATTGATCATCCTCGCATCCGTCAGGTTTTTTATGCGAAATTCGAGCGGGTCCATATTGAGGTTCGCAGCCATAGTATCTATCTGCGATTCCCTGGCAAAGGAATTGGAATTATTACCCGGGGCCCGCCACGCACCGGTAGCAAAAGGATGGGTGCCGGGGGTTCCCGTGTAATGCACGTAGGAGGTCTCCTTGTGGTGAGGTACGGCGTAGAGCTGTTCCGCGCCGCGAGGTCCGGCATAATAGACATCGTAACGCCAGAAGATAATCCTGCCGTCTCTGTCGAGGCCGGATTTGATCTTTATGATCGATGCCGGGCGGAACGTGTCATTGAAAAAGGCCTCTTTTCTGCTCCACATGACCTGGACGGGTCTTCCGGTAAGTTTTGCAAGCCGTGCCGCCTCCACCGCCTGGAGATTGAAACTTTTTCCTCCGAATCCGCCGCCCACAAATGGTGCTATAATGCGTACCCTGTCCGGAGGAACCCCGAGCACCCGGGCAATCTCCTCTTTGCCTCTGAAAGGGGTCTGCGTCGACGCCCAGATCGTGATCCTATCTCGCTCGATTCTGGCGAGCGCTGCGTGGGTTTCGATTGTAGCATGGGCTACATAGTAGTCCTGATAGGTCTCATCGAAGATTTGCACCGCAAGACCCTCTCCTCGCTCAAGATCACCGCCTGAGGAAACAACTTCCCCCTCTTTGGGGGCCGCCTCGAGCAGGTGCTTATGAATCGTCGTGTTGTCGAGTGTGCTATCGGGTATGTCAAACTCAGCTTTGATGAGGGATAAACACTTTTCCGCCGCATCAGGTTCCGGGTGGAGCACAGCAACCAAATCCCTGTCTTCAACGATACGAACATCGGGCACGTCCTTGAGCGCAGATGCGTCGAAGCGTTTGAGCTTTGCCCCGTGTGCAGGAGGCCTTAAGACCTTTGCGTAGAGCATCCCGGGCAGGCGCATGTCCGCGGCGTAGCGGGCCTCACCCGTTACTTTGAGCATCCCGTCTTTGCGGTTCACTCCCTTACCCATGACTTTGAGCTCGGCAACCTCTTTAAGCTTGGGCTTACGACCGAGATGCCTTTCTATGTATTTTCCCTTTGTCAGCTCCTGGTAGGATATCTTCTTTGCGCTATTCATCTTGTCCGATACCACTCCATCTTTTACGGTAAGCCTGCTTTGAGGAACTTTGAGCGACTCTGATGCCAGGGCAAGAAGAACCGAGCGTGCCTCGGCAGCGGCCTCTCTTAAAGGCGGTCCAAAGAAACGGGTGCTCATGGACCCGAAAGTACCCATGTCCCACGGGCACAGGTCTGTGTCGCCCATGACCATGTCCACACGGGAGTGAGGCACATCGAGCTCGTCGGCAAGCATCTGGGAAAGTGAAGTCACCACACCCTGCCCCATTTCAATCTTACCCGTGAAGCAACTCACCCGGCCGTCCGCCCCGATGCGCAAAAAGGCGTTAAAGTCCGTGGGTAACTGCTGGCCTATGGCGCGACGCTCAGCCTGCTGGGCCGGAAGAGTACCGGCAAAGAACAGGATCGCGATCCCACCGCCCACTGTCTTCAAGAAATCCCGGCGGCTCACCACGCCGGCCTTCTCGCCACTGTCAGCCCATGATCGGTTGGCTGTATCTTTCTTCATTTTTTCCTCCCGGACTTCATGTCTCGCGCCGCGCTCTGGATTGCCTTAACGATACGCGTATGAGCGCCGCAGCGGCAAAGATTACCGTCCATGCCGCGAATAATGTCAGCCTCGCTCGGATTAGGGTTTTCCTTGAGGAAGCTGTAAGCGGTGAGAATCATGCCGGAGGTACAAAAACCACATTGGAGGGCGTCGTTTTCCACAAAGGCCTTCTGGAGCGGGTGGAGCACACCGTTTCGCTTGAGCCCTTCGATAGTTATGACCTCATGTCCCTTCACGTCGCTTACGGGAACCTGACAGGACCTCGCCGCTTGACCGTCGATCAAGACCGTACAGGCCCCGCAGATCCCTTCACCGCAACCGTATTTCGGACCGGTGATCCCCAGGTCTGTGCGCAAGACCCACAGGAGCATACGGTCAGCGTCAACCCTTAAACTGACCGGCTTATTGTTGACCTTGAAATTGATGGTTTCGATCATCGATGCCTCCTTTATCAGACACTCCCTGCGTAGTCTATATTATATGCATATTCTTGTTCTTGGCCATCACATTTTCAATAGGCCTCGCTTCACATGAGTGTCTCCTGATGAAGGCGTCATACCGGCTGCTCACACGGGTGCACACTCTTTCCGCCCGAATTGTTTGAAGGAAATATGATATAATGAAACCGCTCAGGCAAAAATTACGGGAGGATGTGATCCATGAAGATAACGAGTCTTAATCGAGTGGAGCAAGTCAGGATGACCATGGAGGGGGCAAAGGATACCTACAAACAAATACCCATATCAAGAAACGATGGAACGCCTACCGTCTCCTTCCGCGTTTTTACTATCGAGCCCGGCGGGCACACACCATATCACAGCCATGCATTCGAACACGTAAACTACGTCATAAGAGGCGCCGGCGCCTGCGTTACGGAAAGCGGCGACGAGCGTCCCATCCATGCGGGGGACTTTGGACTCGTGCTCCCCGGCGAGAAACATCAGTACAAGAACACCTCAGAAGGGGAGCCGCTCGTTATGATTTGCGCCGTGCCGAAAGAATACGAATAAGGTAGAACCCTGGGGCGCTTCGCGGGTAAGCTTTTGCTCGAATGTACTATGGTGCGGCAGACGAAACGTCTCGCCTTATGCTCTTTGCTCGGGGAACAACACGGTCTCTATCTTTTTCAAGAGCTCTACGGTTTTGAAGGGCTTGGCAATGAAGGGGTGACCCGATAGATACCCTCCACCCTGTTCAACCTCGTCGCTACTCACAAGACCGGTCAGGAATATGACCGGTATCCTGTTTGTTGCGTGGTCTTCCATGAGGCGCGCTGCCACCTCTCCTCCATCCATTCTGGGCATCTTTATATCGAGCAGGATGGCATCCGGTTTGTGTGTTTTTGCGAGCGTGATACCCTGCGTACCGGTATTGGCGGTGATGACCTGATACCTTCCCATGGTCTCAAGGGCCAGCTTGGTCACATTGCAGAAATGCGTATTATCGTCAACAACCAATATCTTTCTTCGCATCATGAGGTCTGCCTCCGCAACACCTTGTCAGCCGGCGTTCTCACTCATATTATCAGCACTTTGAGCAAGAACTTAAGCACAGGAGGCGGGTAGCGCGCGGTGAGGCGCGTCGTCAGGTATCAGCGTTTACCGCCCATGAATCCTGTTGACGATAGATACGGCCCATTTTACAATATGGCACCAATCCAGGAGGATGACTATGAAAAAACCAGCTTTCTTCGCGATCATTTTTCTGACGTGTTTTGGGGTATTGTCTCAGGCGGAGATCTATGCGTCAGATGTGATGCTCGGTAATGCACCGGCCAAGGTCTATTTCAGCCCTGGTGGCGGGTGCACCAGGGGGATCGTCAAGGAAATCGATGGCGCCACCCGCGAAGTCCTGGTACAGGCCTATAGTTTCACTTCAAGCCCCATTAGAAATGCCCTGATTAATGCCCAGCGCAGAGGTGTCAATGTGGAGGTGCTCCTCGACAGGATAGAACAGAGGAACCAGCGCTATAGAACCGCCATGATCTTTTCAAAGGCCCGGGTCTCTGTGTATATTGACGACAAACATTCAAACGCCCACAACAAGGTCATGATCATAGACCGGGAGACGGTGATCACAGGTTCATTCAACTTCACCAATGCAGCAGAGTCAAGTAATGCGGAAAATGTGCTTATCGTGAGGTCGAAGGCGCTCGCCGCTCCCTATGCGGACAACTGGTTTAATCATCGCCAGCACTCATCAAAGTACTGACACATTAAGGCGATTGATCGCAGTTCGATGTAGCTTTTATCCGCATCGCGGCAAGGCCGGAGCGTGACGGGAAGTGCGCCTCCGTGAGGCAATTTCCGGACGCTTCGGTTAACAAGACGCCGGCTCTACTTTTCATTCCGGCTACCCGCCCGAATCAGGGCATTCAAGAGATAATTGATAACGGACAGAACGATGCTAAAGAGCACCGCCGTAGAAAAGCCTTTCACTTCAAAGCCCTTAATCACAACCGACGCAAGAAGCACGAGACAGGCATTGATCACAAAGGTAAAGAGCCCGAGCGTCAGAATATTGATCGGAAGGGTCACGAGGATCAATATGGGCCGTATAAGCACGTTCACAATCCCCAAAAAGAGCGCAACCCATAGGGCGGCCATGAAACCGGCGACCGACACACCGGGGATGAGATGGGCGGCAACGCCAACTGATATGGTCATCAAAAACCATTTGAGAATGAGCGACATGGCTTACGGGAGAACCATCCTATTCGCGATAGAATTTTTCGGCGGGTATCATTTTGAGGGAAAGATGCTCGGCCTCGGTAATCAGACCTTCCAGTGCCACTTCCAGGACATCCATAGTTCGCGATATGCCCTGAAAGACGGTGGAAATCCTTTCGATATTCCGTTTTGTCGAGTTGCAACATTCACTTATTTTCCGTTCGTTTTCCCGACACTCTTCGATGAGGTCCTTGTGTATTTCAAGCTCCTCTTCAGTGAGATTCAGAGATTCTAAAAGATCGTTGACCGTTGTATGCGCGCTCATTACCTTTATGTATCTCCTTTTCGGGCCTGGCTCATATAGGCTGGTTTATAAATCTAACTCTTTTTTATTCTTGTGGCAACAAAGCACGATAATCGTCAATTCTTTCAATTCCTTCCATTGACTTATGCGCGCATTTGGAGCATATTTATGGTAAGACTGATATACAAAGTGAGGCATAACGGGTGAGCGAAAACAAGAGCGGCAAAAAAATGTATCAAATCGGCGAGCAGTTTCAAGAGGAGACCAAATACACACCCGAAACACTCGGTAGCTATGTGCTCGACTGGCAGTCCATGCCCGCACCTTTCAAAGAGTATAAAGATCCCGTCTCAGTCGTAGGACTTCCACAACCAAAAACTCCGAGTGATGCGAATCTCTGGAAACTCCTTTTGAAAAGACGGACCCGCAGAGACTATGTCGCTCAAAAAACGCTTAAGCTCAACGACCTTGCGGCCCTGCTCTGGGCCACGCAGGGATTGACGGCACAACTCGGAGACACCTTTTTCAGGACTGCCCCCTCCGCCGGCGGGCTCTACCCCATAGAGACATATCTCAGTGTCCGGGCCGTAGATGGTCTCGAACAGGGTATCTATCACTTCAGACCGGGTGATTTCGATCTCGAACTCCTAAAAAAGGGCGATTTCTCACAGGTTCTCATGGAGGCCTGCCTGCAACAAACTGTGATTCTGGGCGCGCAAGCCACTTTTGTCTGGTCGGGGATCATTGCGCGGGGAAGATGGAAATACCGCCAGAGGTCCTACCGGTACGTCTATCTCGATGCCGGTCACATCGCACAAAACCTCTATCTTGCGGCAGAGGCCTTCGGGTATGGCGTTTGTGCGGTCGGGGCTTTCTATGATGATGCTGTGAACAGGATCTTTGATCTTGATGGTCTCGAAGAGACCGTTATCTATATGGCTACTGTAGGCGTGAAAGCTCAAGAAGAGAGCAAATAGTGAGTTCTGACAAACGAGTTCAGTCCACAGGGAGATTGCAACATGTATGAGCAAGGAGTAATCAGGCCACCGAGCGAGGCGCAGAGTCTGCTTGTACGGGTCACGAGAAATTGTCCGTGGAACCAGTGCGTGTTCTGTCCGGCGTACAAGGGGGTCAAGTTCTCGCGGCGTACCGTGGAAGAAGTCAAGTCGGACATCGACAATATGGCAAAAGAATACGCGGGCCACACCGGCATGATAAAAACCGCGTTCCTTCAGGATGCAGACAGCCTCGTACTGAAAACCGCCGACATCCTCGAAATCATCCGTTATATGAAGGAAAAGTTTCCCGCAATCGAACGGATTACGACCTACGCGCGGGCCACCACGTTGAAGCGCAAGACCGTTGATGAATTCAGGCAGTTACGCGAGGCCGGTCTTACAAGGATTCATGCGGGTATGGAAAGTGGATCGGAAAAAGTGCTCAAGATGATCAAAAAGGGGATCACCCCTGAAGATATCATTGAGGCAGGGGTGAAGGTCGTTGAGTCTGGTATATCGCTCTCGGAATATATCATGCCGGGCATCGGCGGGCGCGCACTGAGCGAGGAGCACGCACGCGAGACCGCCCGCGTCCTCAACATGGTCAAGCCCGATTTCATCCGGGTCCGTACCTTCGCCCTGCACCCTCAGTCACCCATGCGTAAAATGGTTGAACAAGGCGCCTTCGCACCTATGACAGACGAAGAGATCGTCATCGAGATAAGACTGCTCGTTTCCTCTCTCAATGAGATGCACAGCTATTTCTCCTGCGGTGATTACGGACCCAACCTCCTCATGCAGGTGGACGGCTACCTCGACGAAAAAAAGGCCTACATGCTCGCCGAGATCGACAAGTACCTGGCCCTCACACCCGAACAGAAGAAGGTATACTCGCTCATCAGACGGTCTTCTTTCGCGCACTATCCAGTGGAAATCGTCTATGACAAAGAGGTCATGCAAAAAGTCCTGCCTGAGATCGAAAAACTCGAAGCGGGCGACCCTCAGGGTTTTGACCGCTATATCGCCACGCTCATGACCTATACGATCCCCCAGCCGCAAACCGATGAGGATTGGGAGTAAACAGCACATCACGATCGTTTCGACACTATCAAAAATGTTGCTTCTCGCGTTCTGGTGGGGGCTCGATCAAAATAAAATCAGGGCGCTATGTTTGCCCCGAGGCAAAAATACCATATATTTGCCTATCGTATGAAGCGTCATCTCTACCCCATCTACAACGAGATGTTTCGGTTTACGGCTCATCCTCGCGAATGCCCTTGACTGGCTTGTGTAGGCGATCTCCACACCGCCAGGTGCCATTGCTGCATTCTCGAGCGTGCCGGTAAAGTCCGTTACCAGCGCCGGTATGTCTGTGTCTGCGGGGCGCAGCACGTGTTCTCCGACAGGTATGAGGACCCTTTTCTTGTCCCGCACCGGCCAGTCCCTGCCGTCGAGCGTCACCGGGCCCGACCAGCGCACACCCACACCCAAAGGCGAGTCAACAAGAAGTCCACCACTTACGGGCTCGCAACGCCTGACCACGGACGACGCGTAAGGCAAGAAAGGCGCATCAAGGCCCGTAATCGAACCCGTGTGATAGTACATGACCGTGGAAAAGGACTCTGCGGAGGTATGGATGAGCTCAGTCAGTTCTACACCGGTCTGCTTTGAGGTAGGATATACGTGCCCGCCACGTTCAACTATGTTGATGTCCACGCCAAGGCGGTCCTGCCTGAACGTGAGCGGGCGGTACCGGGCCGCGATCTCTTCGTAACGTTTCGGGCCCAAATGCCACACCGTGTAAGGGTCTTCGATGATAAAACTCAGATCATGGTCATCGAGCATCCGGAGCAATCGTGCAGCATCGGCGCCGATGGCGTCCCGCATGGTGGTATCGAACCGGTCATCCACGTGGGTAAGAACCAGATCGAGGTGAGGTTTGAGGGCACACATTTTCTCCAGTTCATCTATCCAGAATTCTTGAAGACGGGCCGCCAGGTCCACACGATAGTTAAGGAAGATGCGCAATTTCTCCGGATCGGGCTCTTTGCTTTGGAAAAGCCCGACAGGATCGAAGCCGTACGCGTACTCAACTTCCCGCCGCACATCCGCGCTTAAGGGGGTGAATTCCTCCGGCTTGGAAAGACCGTCCGCGCCTTCGAAATAGAGTTCCGCAAGATTTACGCCGTCCCAGTCGAACCTCTCTATGGTGCTTCTGATGCCCCGGACAACTGCACGCCGGCAATCGGGATTGTTAAGATTCATGGCGAGACGCCACCCGTCGTCGCCTACGGCATCCTTGAGCAGGGCCGTCTTCTCTCGCCACTCAGGATGGGACTTCCAGAACTTAACACTTACGTGCGGCAGTTCCAACCAGGCATAGACGAGAATACCCTCGCGGTGACAGGCCTCAATCAATTTCTTAAGACGGTGGTTGAGAATGCTTTTTCGTTCAAAGAATTCCCACGCACCAACATGTACGGCAGCGATGCCCATCCGGCGCAACTCGCGTGCAAGTTTGCCCTCGTCGCGATTACGCTCAAACGCAAAATCGAAAAAGGCCGCGAGCCGGGAAGACTCAAAGAGCGGATGCACCCCCATATCGTACAAGGTGTTGAGCAGAAAAGGGAATCGTTCATAGCCCTCGAGGCCAATGGATGCGGCAACCCAGAGCACGCTACCGTGTCCCCATCTCAAAATTGCAGTAAGCGGGGCCCCGCTTACCCGGTCCCACGTCACAATCTTGGCCGTGCGGGGAAGCTTGAAAACAGGCAGATCTACAGATTCTTCCCAGGCAATGGACAGATTTGGCTGGTGGGCATCATGTATCCTGCGCACCCGTACATGCTGTGCGGTAGCCCGAATGCCGAGCGTCCTCGCAGTCTCGGAATCGCCTTCGAGGACGAGAATCCGGCCGGCTGTCAGTTTCCCCGGAATTTCCTCAATGTGAATAGTGCTGTCCTGAGGCAGCACAATGACGCGGGCGTCCTCTGCACTTCGTTCCTTTAGCCCGATGCTCCTCAAGATAGAGGACCAGGCGGTCTCGGAGCCGGCCGCGAGAAAAAAACCCGGCACTTCGGGGATTTCTGCCGCAGACAGGGCGACAGGGAAAGAAAGCATAAGAGCGAGACCGACGCATACGAGCCCGATCAGTACCGAGCGCCAAAGAGCGCCCGAGAGCGCTTTCACGACGTTTTCCCGGTCTCGGATAGTTCCTCCAAAGCCGGGGCTTCTCGATTCGCATCGCGTAGTATATTGAGATAGGAGAAACAGTGGCTCACAATATGCGCTGCTGCATGCCCGTCGCCGAAAGGATTGGCGGCCTGCGACATGGCCCGGTAAATCTCACGGTTATCGAGGATGCTGAGCGTTTCACGCACGATCACTTCCCGGGACGTGCCCACCAGACGCGCCGTTCCCGCATCCACGGCCTCCTGTCGTTCTGTGGTCTTACGCATCACGAGCACCGGCTTGCCCAGGCCCGGCGCCTCCTCCTGAATACCGCCCGAGTCCGTGAGGATAATAGAGGAGCGTTTCATAAGGGCGACAAACTCGTGATAGGGAAACGGAGAAGGTATGAGCAGGTTGTCGACACGGCTTGCAAGTGGTCGCAGGATGCGGTCCACCGGGTCCTGTACGTTCGGGTTCAGATGAGCCGGGTAGACAAATAACAGGTCGGGACGAAGCACTACCAGATCGGCAATCGCATTGCAGAGCGATAGAAAGGCTTCGCCGAAGTTCTCCCTGCGGTGCGCGGTGATAAGGACCAGTTGACGCTCATCGAGCGCCATCTTTCCCAATGCACCGGCGAGCATGCTTTGATCGGTGCGTTCCGCCGTCATGAGGAGAGCGTCAATGCCGGTGTTGCCGGTCACGAAAATACGGTCCGGCGCGATCCCTTCCTTGAGAAGGTTATCGGCGGCCCGACGGGTGGGGGCAAAATGGAGCGCCGCAAGCCGTGATATGAGCACCCGGTTTGCTTCCTCGGGAAACGGCGAATAGATGTCATCGGTGCGTAACCCCGCTTCCACGTGCGCTATCGGGACTTGCCGGTAAAAAGCAGCGAGGGCAGCGTACAGGGCTGTGGATGTGTCACCTTGCACAACTACCATGTCCGGGGCATATTGGGCAAAGACCCTTTCTAATTGTGGAATAGCCCGTCCTGCAAACTCGGCGAGACTCTGATCGGGCTGCATGAGATTCAAGTCCACCTCAGGTACAATAGCGAAGAATTGCAACACCTGGTCCAACATCTCCCGCTGCTGCGCGGTGACGCAGACTATGGTCTCGCAATTTCGACGGGACCTAAGGTCAAGAACGATGGGCGCCAGCTTGATTGCTTCGGGGCGGGTGCCAAAGACTACGACAAATCTGAACAACAAAACACCTCCACGCGCTTATTTGTTTTAGGATCACGATGCGCCGTACATCCGGTGAACACTTAAGTCACCACAACCGCCGTTCCCCACGTCAAAAAGGGTGAACATGACAAAGACCGGAAGAGTCCTTGTTCTCAAGAACGGTCCAATTCGTCATCAACGGAAGAACCGGCGTATGCGGATACCCGTGTAGAGCGCACCGAGCATTACGATGGCGCTTGTCCCAAAGGCCACGATCAGAGAGGATGATATAAGGCTGACGAAATCGACAAACAATCCGACCCCTTTTGAGGCGGCAATGGTCGCTTTATGATGGCCTGCCGGGAGGACCAGAACAGCGGCTATCTCACGAGCCCCGGGAAGGATCGTGGCGTCAGCACCGTCGATAGCGACCCCGGCCGGCTTTCTGGAGAGGCACGTATAAACCGGCCCAGGCGAATCGTATTCGAGAGTCAATCCACCATGTCCCGTATCCACGGATAAAAGCGGAGTGCTCACCTGAAGCACCTGCGGCGTTAGCTCGCTGGAATCAAACCAGTGGAACCAGTTTCGGTCCGCGCTGATCTCATGTTTTCCCGGCGGCATGAGTACGAACCCCGGACGCCAGAAAGACCATATCTGATTGTCCCGATAAAAGGTGCGGATGCCTGACGAGACGGCCATCTCTATACTGTAGGGAGTCTCCACTGACCAGGTAAGCTTACCCGTCGCGATCCGCGCGTCTTCGGTGGCGGCATACGATATTAGATCGAGGTCGGCGGTTCTGACCGTGGCGTCACCGTAAAGCGCGACGCGATCCGAGGCCGACCGGGCCGCGCGAACGGTGGCGGCGAGCTCCACGCCTGTCGCCTGAGAGACAGGCAGATGCGTCTCTTCTACGGCACGATTGGGGATCACGTTGATGTCGATCATGAAGCGTGCCTCATGGGGCAGTATAGCCCGATATCGGTCAGCCAGGCGCACATAGCGCGCCGGCGGATTTTTCCAGGATGACGCAGGGTCCTCAACCTGCAACGTGAAAGCAAACTCACGCATAAGCCCGACAATCGCCGTTGAATCGAGGCCTGCATCCGAAACCACTTCGGGATGCTCGAGGCTGTCCAGTATCGTAACGATCACCTCACGGCCTGATGCTGCGAAAGGTTTCAGTTGAGTGAGAAAGGCCCGGTGCATCTCGGTCACCATTCTCTTCCGGTACGCGAGAAAAGTGGCCCAGCCCGCCCTATCTCGCTGCCAGAAATGGGAAGAAGCCGCATCGAAAAGCTCCCCGGGGTCGAAGTGATATGCGGCGCTAAAGGAGCGTCTCACGTCATCATTGAGGGGCACCATGGCCCAGGGTTTATCGCCGTCCGCCTTGCCGTCGAACGATAGTTCGGCGAGGTTGACGCCATCCCATGCCCACTTATTGAGCACAGAAGACATGAACTCCATGACCGCGGCACGGCATTTGGGGTTAGCGAGGTTCATAGCGAGACGCCACGAGGGCAGCTTTTCGCCTCCCGCTGCCTTTTCACGCCATTCAGGATGCTCAGCCCAGAACAGAGGGCTTACCTGTGGAAACTCGAACCAGGCGTATACCAGAATCCCATTGGCATGACAGACACGAATCAGTCTGTCGTAGTCGTACGTGTACTGCGGCGTAAAGACCCACGCCGAGGCGTATACCGCCCTCACCCCCATGCGGCGCCATAATACAGCCAGGTCCTCAATACTCACCTCCGTACGAAGCCCCGGATCGAAATAGAGTTCAATCATGCGCCGCCGCGCCGGTTGCATCCTGTCGAAGGTCGTGAGCGTATGCTCAAAAAGGAATGGATAGTGGCTCACACCGTCGGCCGTGAACGGATCGAGCATATCGCCTAGGTAGAGCACCTTCCCGGAGCCCACGGAGAATGTCCCCGCCAGACTGGTGTGATTTTCCGTATCCTTGCTGATAATAATAGCTCGATCCGGCAAGCGGAACCTCTCCATGGATACGGCGGGACGCCATTGCAGAGGAAGGTCGACCTGGGCCTGGTCGGTCACGCGCTCCACAGGCACGCTGCCACCGGGGTAACGGATACCCACGGCTTCGGAGAGTCCCGTGTGGGCGTCGAGCACTAATTGACCGCCTGCGCGCACAAACTGCACGATTCGGCGAACGTCGCTCCAACTGAGCTTGAGCGCTGCCGCGTGGGGAGCGAGGAGCACTTCGCTCGGATCGAAGGTGGTGTTCGGCAGGTCGGAAACCGCGATGAGTCTCACGGGCGCACCGTATGCCCGAAAGGTGTTGGCGAAGCTCTCCTGATCATTTTTCTCAGCCCCGACTGCCGCCTTGTCCCAGAGTATAGCCGCCTTGATTGCGCGCGCCTGAAGCGTCACGGGGTTCTGCGGTCGCCACTTGAGAACCGCAGTCGTCAGCTTCTGTGTAAGTCGAGTGAATACCCCAGGAGGCTTGACCGGACGTTCATCCATGCCGATGGCAACGAGTATCTCCCCGGGGCCGGGCTGCAGCCCCACAACCACGGAGCCTGTTTGTCGCGCGGCAGCCCATGTTTCCTCTTTTCGTGAGCCGTCTCGCCCTATGATGAACTGTCTCAAGTAAGAATCGTGAAGGGTTATGGTTCTCGATGCCTTGCCGGTCACAATCAAACGGTCATCTGAGGCCACACGACAATCAAAATCACTCAGTGAGACAAATTTATATCCCAGCTTCTTGATTCCCCGGACCGTCTCCTGCAGGAGACGGGGATCGAGAAAATCATGTACGAATGCGGATGCGATGCCGTCACGGACTACCAGCATGCCTCGTGCATTCTCAATAAGCGTCTCAGGGGAGGGGTTCTCCTGGGGAAGATAGCCGATATTCTCTGGGATGATGTACAGGCCGCGTGTATCTACCGTGGCAAAAGGAAAAGACTGCTGCGAGCCCTGGAGGTCGATCATGGTTTCTTCATTGAACGTTGAGAAGACGCGGGCGAATTCGACATAGTCCGCGGGTGATGCCGCATAGTGAGGCGTCTCCCAGGCCACCGGATAGAGGCCGCTGCGGAAGCATTCCTCAAGGGCCCCATTTAACTTCTCCCGCACCAGCTCCGGCGAGTCATCCGCCCGCGGCGCATTGCGGAAACCGTCCCAGAACTCAAAGTCATCCGGGGTAACACCGCGGTACTGATGGGTGTAGCCGTGAAGCACGAGAGTCGCGCCCCTGGCGGTTGCGTCCTTAAGTATGTCCACGATCTGGGGGCTCTCGGAGAGTCGGACTTCACGACGAGACCCGGGATCAACGAAGACAGGTACCAGCGATATCTGGAACGGGATGTCCTCCTTGATCAGCGTATTAACAGCGCGCCTTAACACTTCAGGCTCTTCATCGGGCGTTACGTCTTCAAGGCGTATCAGGGCTCGGTGAGACGATCCATGGTGTACACCGAGCATGTCGTGCATAAGGTCGCAGAAGGCAAGATAGCGGTCCTTGTCGCCGATGTAGGCAAAGGGTACATCTGCCACGAGCCAGAGGTTCCCCGTGTGTAACATATAGGGCGACGCGTGACCTTCGGCATCGAGCATTTCGGCCTCGACTTTCACCCGCGATGGCTCAGTGACGGTGATAAGGGTCGCCATACCGCCGCCCTTCCCCAGGATGGCACCGCGATATCGCACTCGGTTAAAGCGGCTATTGATAAGCACGCTGTCCACCCTCAGTCCGCGCCTATGGTCTTCCGGGGCGCCAAGGAATGCGTCCATGCCGTACCCTATCCAGGCCAGCGTACTCGTGCGCACGCGCGCATCTTGCAATACTGCGTCGGGCCACACGGTCTTATCGGAACCACCTACCACAAAAACGGCGTCGTATCGGGCCATGCCACCCGCCTGGTAATCCTCGATAGCGATGAGTTTCGGGCGGTAGTCGAAGTGGCCGAGCAGATTGGCGACGTGCGTTGCGTCCACGAGACCTTCGTGTGCCTTCTGTGATGAACCGTCGTATAAGATCAACGCCTGCTTACCCCCTGCGGCAAATGCGACGAGAGGCACCAGGAGCAGAAACAGCACGATGAAGAGCCTTCGAGCCATTACTCGGGGACCTCGGCAAAACGTTCGGTCTTGGCCCAGATCTTCTTGCGGCGCAGTATCACGTCATCGACGAATGCACGAGCGACCACAAGGACCCAGAGCTGGCAATAGGTAAAGTAAGCGAAGACCACCAGGACAAGATTGTACAGGGAATCCTCGTCCTTTTCACGTGACAGGGTGATTGAGACCTCCAACACAAACAGCAGGAACGCGAGCACCCAGATACGTGAATAAGGCCCGATCGCATGGATGGACACGAGCCCGAAGACGGCCATAATGAAGAGCAGGTCGGAGATGAAAATTGCCGCACACACCACATAATAAAGGATGAGGGTGTAGAGAAGCTCAAAGGCGATGACGCGGGGGCGCAATTCAAGGAGGCGGCGGACATGCTTGGCAAGCACGTAATTATGACCGCGAGCCCATCGGGTGCGTTGTCTGAACCAGGTAGTGATCTTCTCCGGTTCCTGCTCCCAGGTTACGGCCCGAGGCACAAAGCCTATGCGGCGGCCCGTTTCGTAAATACGGATCGTCAATTCCGCATCCTCGGAGATGGCATTTTCGTCCCAACCGTCCAAATCACTCAAGACTTCCCGCCGGATCACAAAATTGGTGCCCGGCAGAGTTGTTACCCCGAGCAGGGACCAGCGTCCCGCCTGCATGATCCACTGAAAAGCCAGACACTCTATATTGATAAAACGGGTCAAAAGATTCCGGTTCCGGTTTATGCAGCGGAACTTGCCTACGGTTGCGGCCAGATTGGGATCTGCCACCAAGGCAGCCACGAGCGCTCGCAGGGACCCTGCTTCAGGTCGATTGTCGGCGTCGTAGATAGCGATGAGGTCATGTTGCGCCGCATCGACACCAAGTTTCAGGGCAGCGGACTTACCCCTCCCGCCAAGATGGGGAGGAACCTTTAGGCAGCGCACGCGCGCATCGCGGGCTGCAATCGTCTCTACAATATCGCCCGTGCCGTCATTGCTGCCATCGTCGATGATGATGATTTCCATACGGTCCGCCGGGTAGTCGAGCGCCAAGAGGTGCTCGAGCGTACCGTCGATGACGCGGGCTTCGTTTCGAGCCGGCACAAGGATAGATACCATGGGCCAATCCGATCCCCGGGGAAGAGATGGGACCACCCAGGCATCACGTCGGCTGTAAAGATATCCCGTGACAAATAGCAGCAACTGGTAGACGATCATAAACCACAGGATTGCTGCAGATGCCACAAAAAAAGTATCAAGCCAGAGAGATGAGTACATAACCTCGATTACACTATCACATACGGGAGAATACGGACTTTCCCCTCACAGAAAAATAGGTCGTATCTATTTATCGCGTAGCCGGATAAATAGCAAGTGAAAAAAGCACTCCAAGTATCGGATGACTAAAAGAATGCCCGGGTTGCGGTCAGGCGGAAAGAGGATTATATTTGGTAAAGTTATTATTTCCGGACAGGCAGGTTACCGGACAGCCCGACTTAAGGTAATGTGTCCTAAGGTCTACTCTGTTGGCTACACAAAGGGAGGTGCGCCATAGAAGAATTGAAAGAACAACAGCCCGCGGGATCAGGCGGCGTCATTGAAAAGAGGCTGCCGGCAAGCCGGTATGTGATATTCATCTTTCGTTTGGTACTGGCAGCGACCTTTCTCGTCTCTTCTCTGGGAAAATTCGTGGATATCAGACACTATTCGGTGGCCATGGTCTACAACTTCGATATACTGCCGGGACCGCTCGCCATCGCCTTTGGGTGGACTCTGCCGTTTATCGAGTTTCTCTGCGGAGTCGGGCTGCTTTTCGGGCTTTTCACCCGCCTCTGCGCCATCGGTATCGCCTTGCTCAGTATTTCCTTTCTTATCGCAAAGGCCGTGGTTCTCTCGCGCGGAATCGACATGGAATGTGGCTGTTTCGGGGCTATCGGATCAACCATGGCGTCCTGGAGCATTTATCTGGACCCTGCTATCCTCATAATTTCCGCAGCAGTCCTCATTGCACCCCGGGAGAGCCGCCACTGGGCTTCATTGGGTAAAAGGTTGCCGGAGAAATGGATGCGCAAGCTCAATCTTTTATGGTGAGACAATAACCCTCTCGTCCGTACCGTCCGCGCAACCACGGAGGTAAACGGGTCGGGCTATTTGGGCACCGTGGGATACTTGGCCTGTACCCAGTCCTCCCATGCCCCCTTAGGGGTACTTCCTGTCAGCGAGTACACTTTGTCCCAGCCCGCCTTTACGTATGCCTGTGTCAAACTGACACTTGTGGAATCGTTCACTCAGGCACAATAGAGAACGATCGTCTTGTCCTTGGGGTACTTCTTCATCCAGGACCCGAACTTCATGCCCTCTTCTCTCACGGCCCCGGGGATCTTTACCTTACTATTGTCCCAGTCATACTTGGTGCGCACATCAATGATGATAACACCCGGCTTTCCCAACAAGGGAAGGAGTTGCTCCTTTGTCATCGTGTGCGTATCATCTGCCCATGCCGGACCATGCGCTATAAAGAGAAGCGCGAGCAGAACGGCCGATAGAATATTCTTAACCATACATACCCTCCCTTTCGTGATCTTGTATGCTCCTGACAGCATTGCTCCCACTCGTATCCTGCCTTAAGAACCCGACTTCACCGGATACGACGAGCCCGGGAATGAGAGCCGAATCCTTTTGGCACCAACAAGAGTATAATACCATTTATGACAATTCGCCAGTGGCGCGGTGCCTGTGATGCACATGGAAAAAACGCCCGCCGGTACGGTTGAGAATACTCATTCGCCGCGATCAAACGTCCTTCCTGCAGATTACGTATTGGGCACACTTATCAGAACTAGAGCGTACCCTAAGGCCGTCAATAAATAAGGACGGGTATAACGCGTTGAACCCTAAGGATTGCCGCCCCGTTTTCGCTTGCAAAAAGCCCTGATTTCAAAGAAAATAGAGTACTCATGATGACCATAGGCCGTTTGCTTCGTAGCAGAAATGTCATTTTGGTCCTGGGGGTCCTGGCGGGCCTCATCTCGGGTAAGGGCGCCACGTGGACAGAACCCGCCACTCTGCCGGTACTCGCCCTGGTTATGACAATTGCAACCATGGGCATCGAATTTAATGCCTTAGGTTCGGTCAAGAAGGTTCTCGGTCCGGCCTGCGCAGGGGTAGTTATGAATTATCTGATACTGAGCGGCACCATCCTCCTGGCGAGCCGATATTTGGTGACGGATGGTAATCTGCGGGCCGGTTTTGTTCTGGTTGCGGCAGTCCCCCCTGCGGCCGCAGTTATCCCATTTTCGTTCCTGTTGCAGGGGAACGACGCCTTTTCCCTGCTTGGAACCCTCGGGGGGTACCTCGGCGCCCTTGTGATTATGCCCATCATGGCGATCGTTTTCTTGGGGACAAGTTTCATCACCCCGCTTAAGCTCATTGTTATCATGGCCGAGCTCATCCTGCTACCGCTTATCCTGGGGCGCGTGCTCCATCTCGCCGGGATAGGTGCCAGATTCGATTCTCTGAAGGGCCCCGTTACGAATTGGAGTTTTTCGCTGATCACGTACACGATTGTGGGGCTCAATCGGGAGATGTTTCTTCACAGACCCCTTGTGCTCATACCCACAGCCTGCGTCGTGGTCATGAGCACGTTCGTGCTTGGATGGCTTATCGAATTAGTGTGCAGGAGGATTTTCAAAATACCGCCCGCGACCGTGACGAGTCTAGTCCTCCTTGGCACCCTCAAGAATTATGGCGTAGCCGGCGGGCTCGCGCTCGCGCTGTTTGGTAAAGAGGTGGCATCTCCATCCACGGTGTCATCAGTATTCATGATTGTATACATCATCTGGCTTGAATGGAAACTCAAGGAAAAAGCAGAGGTGGGCAAAACGTTTTAATCTTCGGCCCGTTCGTCTCGCGGCGGGCACGGCTTGATGGCGACGTCTCTATTTCTTTTGTTCGTGAGGTCCCCACGTCAATAGATAGGCGGCATAGAAGGAGAAGAGGTTTACGCCGTGGATATCGGAGCCGGCCGAGAATATAAAATGGTGGTTGTCGCTGAAGTTGATAATGGCGCCCCCGTTGTACCCGGTCTCATGGTCTGCGTCTCGCGTAGATGGGGTCTGGTGGAATATTTCACCTCCCACCGTGAGCCATTGTGTGATATCCCTTTGCAGGAGCCACCCTGCGTACCAGTAGTTCTTATTACCTGCGCCGGGATTAA
>Ga0335069_10001624_pt1 | contig 36012 bp, 31 predicted proteins | sample Lox_Sample_11_FD_206714 | JGI IMG/M metagenome (GOLD analysis project Ga0335069, IMG submission 206714) | Soil microbial communities from Loxahatchee National Wildlife Refuge, Florida, United States - Lox_Sample_1.1 | ecosystem: Environmental > Terrestrial > Soil > Wetlands | place: USA... | reverse complement strand
CGGCCTCGACGCGATCGCCTGGTACGCCGACGACAGCGGCGGGGCGGCACACGCGGTCGGGACGAAGAGGCCGAGCGCGTGGGGCCTCTTCGACATGCTCGGCAACGTCGCCGAGTGGACCGGCGACGCGTACGCGGCCTATCCGCAGGAGGCCGAGCGAACCGACCCGGCCGGGCCGGCGAGCGGGACCTCGCGTGTCGTCCGCGGCGGCTCTTTCCGCAGCTTCCGGCCGGCGCTGCGCTGCGCCGCGCGCACCGGCACGCCTGAGTCGTACCAGCTGGCGCACGTCGGGTTCCGGGTGGTGCAGCGCCTCGACTGACCGCCGCTTCCGCCCTATTCCGGGGAGAAGGACTCGAAGAACCGCTCGATCTGGGCCAGCCGCTTGCGCTCCTCCGTGGTCACCACCACCAGCTGGTAGATGCGGCGCGGCGTCACGCACAGACGAATGCGGATGACGGTCCGGTCCGGGCGCTCGAGGCGCAGCTCGAGGCCTTCGTAGTGGGCGATGAGTACCGGCCGCTCGCTGGTGAGCGTGCCGCCGCTCTTCTCGACGGCGCCCTTGCGGGCGGCGGCCAGGGTGCGCTGCCGGTCGAGGCCCAGCCGCGCGACGTCGGTCGCGCTGAGCAGCCACTGCGTGGCGGGCTCGTCGGCGCCGTACATCCGCATGCCGGCGCGGCGGCCGCCGCCGACCTCGACGGTCGTCGTCTCGACGCGCGGCGCCGTCGGGAACAGGACGGAGAACTCGTCGAGCACGGACGAGAAAGGGGACCCGGCCGTCGCCGTGGTCGCGAGCAGGGCGGCGAGTGCGCAGGCGAGAGCCGGCCTGGCTACGGGTGTGCCTCCCCCAGGACCTTCAGGAAGTGCTCGTACTCGACGGCGGACCAGCTCTCGGCGGTGACCGCGCCCTCCGAGCGCGAGATCAGCGACACCTTGTGCGCGGTCTCCACGTCCGGCGACTCGTAGATGTCCATGAAGTCGTAGGGGCCGAGGAGGGCATAGTGGTGGAGGAACCGGACCTCGGGGCAGGCGCTCTTGACCTTGTGGAGCCATTCCTTCCCCATCGCCCGCCGGGTGCCGGCGTCGCGCAGCGAGCCGGGGGCGAGGCGCGTCATCAGGACGAAGAGGGGCATGGCCGCCTCCTTTCCGCCAGTCCGATTGTGCGCCCGTCCGGCGGCGGCAGGTCAAGGCCCGGCGTCGGCCCGGGGTCGTCCGTCAGACGAGGGCGGTCTTGCCGGGGACCGGGACCTCGAGCGTCGGCGCCTCGCCCAGCTCCAGCTTCGCAGGGCTGAGGTCGAGCTTGGAGGCGTTCAGCACCCAGTCCCAGCTGAGGGCGCGGCCGGTGTAGGCGCTCATCCGGCCCATGATGGCGGTGAGCGTGCTCTCGGCGACCTGCCGGCCCTCGTTCAGCGGCCTGCCCGCGCGGATGCTGGCGAGGAGGTCCTTGTGCTCCTCGACGTACGGGTTCGGCGAGCCCTTGGCCTCGTAGGCCTTCGCGCCCTTGATGTAGCCGTCGGTGCTGTCCGTGTACGAGAAGCCTCTGGAGCCGACCACGCGCTCGGATACGTTCTCGGCGGCGCCCGCCGTCTGCCGGCACATGCTGAGCACGCGCACGCCGTTCGGGTACTCGAACTCCACCGCGAAGTGGTCGAAGATGTTGCCGTACTGGGGCTCCGTCCGCGCCGCCCGGCCGCCCATGCCGGTGGCCTTCACCGGGTGCGACCCCAGGGCCCAGTTCATGACGTCGAGGTTGTGGACGTGCTGCTCGACGATGTGGTCGCCCGAGCACCAGCCGGTGAAGAGCCAGTTGCGGATCTGCCACTCCATGTCCGACCAGCCCTTCGCCTTGCGGTTCTCCCAGTTCTCGGCGGCGCGCTCCACCCACAGGGCGCCCATGTTCCAGTAGCACTGCCCGGCCACGACCTCGCCCAGGTCGCCGCCGCGCACGCGCTTCACGATCTCCAGGTAGTGCGCCTGGTGGCGGCGCTGGGTGCCGGCCACGATCGCCAGCCGCTTCTGGGCGGCCAGCTCCGAGGTGGCGATCACCGACTTCACCCCCTGCGGGTCGACCGCCACCGGCTTCTCGGTGAACACGTGCTTGCCCGCCTCGATCGCCGCCTTGAGGTGGCCCGGCCGGAAGAAGGGAGGTGTCGCCAGGATCACCAAGTCGACGGGCGCCCCCAGCACCTTCTGGTAGGCCTCGAAGCCGGTGAAGCAGGTCTCCGGGGTGGCGGTGACGCGCTCCCCCGGGAACTTCTGGCGCAGCTCCCGCAGGGACGACTCGAGCTGGTCCGGGAAGAGGTCTCCGAGCGCGGCGATCACCACGTCGGGCGAGGCCGTCAGGCAGTCGACGGCCGCCCCGGTGCCACGCCCGCCGCAGCCGATGAGGCCCACCCGGATCCTCTCGGAGGCGGCCGCGAAGACGCCGGAAGGCGCGAGGGCGGCGGCGATCGAGGCGAGCGAGGCGGTCTTGAGGACGTCGCGGCGGGTGACGCCGGAGCTCTCGCGGGTGCTGTCGTCAGTCATGGCTTGCCTCCCCGGGTCGGGCCGCGGCCGGCCGGCGCAGCAGCGCGTGGATGATGCGATCCAGGCCGGCGACGCGGCCGCTGCCGGTGGTGAAGACGACGGCCAGGGCCGCTGCTTCGACCAGGTTCTTGTTGACGACCAGATAGCTGCCCTCCATCGGCACCGAGTAGAAGTAGCCGACGAACGGCGGGTTGCACAGGTAGAACAGCAGGATGACCAGCAGACCGCTGGCGCTGGCGAGGCGGGTGAAGCAGCCGACGATGAGCCCCAGGCCGATCAGGGTGAGGCCCCACTCGTTGAGGAAGTTCACCCGGGAGAGGCTGGGCTCCACGGCCAGCGCCCGGAACAGCCCGGAGAAAGGGCCGCGCGACTGCAGCAGGAAGCCGGCGGCGGACCAGTTGGGGCTGGTCAGCTTGGCGATGCCCTCGTAGAGGAAGTGCCAGCCGATCAGGATGCGGAGGACGACGACGGCGACCATCTGTGCGCGGGAGAGCCTTCCTTCTTCCATGTCCACACCCGCTAGCGTCTTCAAACGACGAACTCGTCCGGCCGGAACGCCAGCCGCTGGGCGGCCTCCACCGCCTGGTTGACCTTCAGCACCGTCACCGCCGTCTCGTAGCCGACCTCGGCGGGGCAGTGCAGCGTGGCCTTTCCGCGGACGGCGTCGAAGAAGTTCTGCAGGTGTGGCTGGTGGTAGGGGTCACGCAGCACCACCGGCACCCGGTACTGGTCGGGCGAGACCGACTCGCGCACGTCGAGCACCACCTCCTCCGTCTCCAGCTTCGGCGCCTGCAGCTTGGGCGCGGAGACCCAGCCGTTCTGGATCCACTGGTCCCAGGGCGGGGCGTTGGGGTCGCGGTAGAGGTAGCCGGGATAGTTGGCCTCGGACTCCGAGATGATGAGCGTGCCCTGGTCGCCCATGAAGTTCTCGAAGTAGCCCTGGCTGCCGTTGGTGGTCTGGGTCTGGTAGTAGGCGCGGGCGGGGCCTTCGGGCGTCTGGTACTCGTAGACGACCATCACCGTGTCGTACCACTGGTGGGTGGCCGGGTCGTGGTAGAGGTTGCCGCCGCTCGCCATCACCGCGCTCGGCCGCGCCTTGAGGAACCAGTTGTAGATGTCGATCTGGTGCGAGCCCAGGTCGACGATGGGCCCGCCGCCCTTGCCCTGGTACCAGCGCCAGTTGCGGAACTGGGCCATGGAGTCGAAGCCGTACTTCCTGAGCCGCGCGTCCGGGATCGCGTAGCGCTCGGGCCAGCCGAGGTCGGGAGCGACCGCGCGGTTCCACTGGCCGTTGACGGTGACGATGCGGCCGAGCAGCTTCGCCTCGCCCAGCAGCTTGTCGTAGCAGTGGAGGTAGCGCGGGTGGCTGCGCCGCTGGTGGCCGATCTGCAGGAGCTTGCCGGTCTCGCGCTGCGCCCGCACCATGGCGCGGGCGCCCTCGAGCGTGTTCGACATCTCCTTCTCGCAGTAGACGTGCTTGCCGGCCTTCAGGCAGTCGACCGCGTGCTGCGCGTGCCAGAAGTCGGGGGTGGCGATGACCACCGCATCGAGCTGCTTCTCCTTGTCGAGCATCTCGCGGTAGTCCTCGTACCCGTTCACCTCGAACTTGTACTTGCGCAGCGTGTTGACGGCGCGCTTCTGGTTGTACTCGGTCCAGATGTCGCACACCGCCCGGAAGCGCAGGCCGGGGATGCGCAGCATCGAGTCGAGCAGCACCTGGCCCTGGGCGCCCGCGCCCAGCAGCGCCACGTCGACCTCGGCCACGTCGCCGGCCGCCTTGCCGGCACCGCTCGCCGCCCGCCTGCGCTGCTGGTCGTAGGCGACCTGCCGGCTCCAGGCGTAGCCGAAGAGGCCGAGGGCGGGCGCCGTCGACAGGCCGAGCAGCACGTCGCGCCGGTTGAGGCGCTTCCCCGCAGGCCGCCCCGCCTCCCCGTCGCCACCCGGCCCGCCGACGGGGTCCTTCTTGCCCTTGTCGTCCTCGTCCGTCATCACACGCTCCGTGTCACTTCGCCGGCCGTCCCCAGACCTCGACCTCGACGTAGTGGTTGAGGTCGTTGGCGTTGTTGCCCTTGCTGTAGAGGCGCAGGTAGCGCGCCTTCGCGCCCTTGGCGTCGACCAGCTTGCCCTCGGCGGTCTCCACGTAGTTCATGTCCTTGCCCGCGCCCTGGCCCACCTGGTTGTTGGTGTCGTTGTTGAAGAGCGTCCGCACGTTGGTCTTGAAGGCGGCGTCGTCGGCGAGCTGGACGACGACGTCGAGGTAGACCCGCGGCGTCTTGTGGAAGTGCCAGAAGAGGACGGCGTACACCTCCTGCGGCGCACCGAGGTCGATCTGCACCCACTGCACACCGGGCCCCAGCTCGACGAAGCTGCCCTCGGCGCCCTTCTTGTCGCCGTCGGTCACCTGGTCCAGCTCTCCGATGACCGGCTCGGAGTCGCTGCTGGTGACCTTCTTCTTGAGGGCCACGTTGGTGACGCCGGCGGGGGCGAGGAAGGGATCGCGCGGCCGGCCGAGCGGCTTCTGCAGGTTGGGGACGCTGAGGTTCTGCGGCGTCCCCTCGAACATCGGCTTGGGGAGCTGGAGGGGCAGGGGGACCAGCTTCCCCCCTGCGACCCTGGGCGCGGCGGGCTGGGAGACCTGGGCGAGGGCGTCGGCGGCGCCGAGGCCGACCGCACAGGTGAGGGCGACGGAGAGGATGGTTCCGGTGTGTCGTGTCATGCGCGGGATTATCTCCTGTCTGGCGGCTGGTGCCACGAGGGGATGGGTGCGTCGGCTCCGGGCTCGGCCGGATTCGGTCGACCGAAGTGAACCACCGCCGGCCCGCCGGCGCGCTCGCGCGCGTCGCGCTCGAGCAGCAGCCAGGCCTCCACCTCCGGGTGACGGGCGCAGAGGTCGGCCACGGAGGAGGCGTCCAGGATCATGAACGCGGTGGAGAGGGACTCCGCGAGCGCGGCCGGCGAGCGCGCCAGGTCCTTCGTCCAGGCCTCGGCCGGACCGTCGTCGGGGGGGGGCACGTCCAGGGCGGCCCAGGCCGCCGGCCGCCGGACGGCCAGGCCGGTGCGCGGGTCGCGGATGTGGGCTCCCTTGCGCGTGCCGGAGGCGCTGAAGGCTCGCCGCCGCGCCGACACACGTGCCAGCACGGCCGGCGTGTCTGCGCTCGGAGCGCTCAAGCTCAGAGACCACCCGTCGTGGCCGGGCGGCGCCTCGAGGGCGAGCACGGAGCTGAAGCCGCCGTGCACCAGCGCCCGCTCGACCCCCCATTCCACGAGCACCTCGGCCATGCGGTCGACGGCGTAGCCCTTCCCGATCCCGCCCAGGTCGAGGCTCACCCCGGCCGAGCCCGCCCGCACCGTCAGCTCGTCCTCCAGCAGCTCCAGCCGCTCCAGCCCCGTCCCGATGGACACGTCGAACGCCCCGGCGGTGGCGGCGTGCATGCGCCGCGCGAGCGCGAGGCACTCCATCGTGGACGGGCTCACGCCGACCGAGTCGCCGGCCCTGAGCGCGCTGATCCGGGAGATGTCGCTGTTGGGGAGGAAGCGGCTCAACTCGCGCTCCAGCCGATCGAGGACCGCGAACGCCTCCTGCGCCGCCTGCCCGGCGTAGCCGGCGTCGGGGTGGACGCAGTGGACCTCGAAGACGGTGGCCATCGCCGAGCGGGCGAAGCGGCGCGCGGCGGGGCCCCGTCCCTCGTCCGCCACGGTCACCCGGGCGGCCGGCTCCCGCTCTCTCACCGCCGGGCCGACTCGGCCAGCGACCGCGCGGCGTAGCCCCGGATCTCCACCCCCGGTCGCAGCTCGATCGGCCGGTCGAAGATGCTGACGTACAGCTCCCGCTCGTCCGGCGGCCGCAGGTCGTAGAGCCGCCGCACGAGCGCCGGCTCCATTTCCGGGGTGAGCAGGACGACAGGAGCCACCGGCGCCGTGTCCGAGATGCCGGTCCACCACTGCACCGCCGGGAAGCGCCGCAGGTACCAGGGCAGCGGCCAGACGTTCTCGCCGCTCACCACCTGCACCGGCATCGCCCGGCCCGCCGGGTGGGCTCGCGCCAGCTCCTCGAGCCGGCCGGCGATGGTGAAGACGTCGGTGCCGGTCTGGGCGTAGACGTACGGGTTGCGCGGGTCGGCCGCGAAGCGGAAGCTCGCGGCGAACGCCTGCCAGCCCAGATGAGCCGTCGCCGCGGCCAGCAGCAACCCGATCCCCGCTCGCCGCCACGCCGGGCCGCTGCGGAGCAGGGACACGGCGCCGGCGCCCGCCAGCAGGATCATCCCGTGCAGGAACCCCAGCACGCACCAGGGCGTCTTGTAGGGGATCGCGCAATAGAGGGCCAGCAGGGCCAGCGTGTAGACGGAGAGGAAGCGCAGCACGCCGGCGCTCGCGCCGCCGTGGTCGCGGGCGATCCACGCGGCGGTGGCGCCGACCGCCGCCAGCGCCACGATCACACCCTCGGTCCAGAACGGGGTGCCCTCCGCGGGGAAGTGGACGAGCAGGCGGAGGTAGTAGTCCCAGGCGTGCACGTGCCAGGACTGGGCGCGGGCGCGCTCCGCGTACATTCCGAAGGCGCGCACGCCATCGAGCAAGCCCTCCGGGCGCCGCAGGAACGACGAGAGGAGCAGCGAGGCGGTCGCCAGCGCGGCGAGGAGCGCCAGCAGGAGGTCGCGACGGCGCGCGCCCTGTCGGAGGCGGGCGAGCGAGGGCGAGCCGCCGACGAGCGCGGTGGCCAGCAGCGCGATCGCCATCGAGCCGAGCGCCAGCACCGCGGTTTCCTTGGTGGCGACCATCAGGCCGGCGCAGGTCCCGGCGAGGACGGCCCAGGTCGTCCGCGGCCGGCGCGCGTACCGCCAGCCCGCCAGCAGCAGGCCGAAGGTGAAGGCGACGAGCGCGGTCTCGTGGATGTAGTCCCGGTTGTAGTAGACCATCGCCGGCGAGAGAGCGGCCAGCAGGGCGGCGACCGCCGCGCCCCACGTCCCGAGCGCCGAGCGGGCGGCGAGGTGGGCGGCGACGAGCAGGAGCCCGAGCGCGGCCGGCACGGCCCGCAGCATCACCTCGTCGAGGTCGGCGTAGCGGTGGGCCCCGCGCAGCCAGGCCGGGACGAGCGACAGGTAGTAGAGCGTCGGCCCGTGGTACTCGGCGGGGTCGTAGGCGTAGCCACCGCCCTCGAGCAGCGCCCCCAGCTTGTCGGCGTGGATCGCCTCGTCGGCGTGCATCGGCCGTGCTGCCAGCTCGGGAAAGCGCAGCCCGGCGGCGAGCACGAGCGCCGCCAGGAACAGCGCGCGGGCGGGCCAGGCCCTCACGGCGCCTGCCCGGCCCGCGGCTCCAGCAGGCGGCGGCCCAGCCGCCAGCCGCGGACGATGCGCCCGCGCCAGCCACCCGACGCCGCGCCTGCAGCCGTCTCCCAGAGCAGCCGGCTGCGCCGCCCGCGGGCGAGCGCCCAGCGCACCCGGACCAGGTCGCGAGGCGTCGGGCGCAGCAGAGCGAGCGGGTCGTCGGCCCGTGCCGAGAGCCAGGCCGTGAGCCCGGTTGGCAGGTGAGGCGCGAACGCCGCCTCGACGTCGGCGTGCAGTGGTCCCAGCAGGAGCCTGGTCGCGTGCAGGGCGAGCGCCACCGAGGGGGCGGCGCCGGCCCCGCCCGCGATCTCCAGTGCCACAGCGGCAGCGAAGGGTGGCTCGCGGAGCAGCCGCTGCAGGTCGAGGTACTGGACCAGCCGCAGTCCCAGCGCGTGCTGGAAGGCGGCGTGGACCGAGAGCAGGACCAGGAGGTCCTCCGCCCCGGGCAGGCGGACGAGGCGACCGGTTGCGCTGGCGCTGCGTCGCCAGATCCCGCCACCGTCGAGGCGGTGCAGGCCTGGACACGACGCTGGCGCCCGGTGCAGCTCGAGGAGGACCGGCGTTTGCGCCTGGCGCAGCGACACGGCATGGTCGGCCCTGTCCTCGACGCGCCAGCCGTCGCGAAGGAGGCGGTCGAGCGCGGCGGCGAAGTCGTCGAGGACCAGCAGGTCCACGTCCCCCATCGGCCGCTCACCCGGGCCGTAGAGAGCCTCGGCCACCGCCGCTCCCTTCAGGGGAAGGCTGCGCAGGCCGTCAGCCAGCAGCCTGCGTTGGACGGCGCCGGCGAGGTCCAGCTGCATCTCGCACTGGCAGAGCTGGGCCAGGCGCCGCCGGCGCAGACGCTGCAGGACCGGCGCGGGCCAATCGGGCCGCAGCCGTGACGCCTCGGTGTGCAGCAGCCCGGCCAGCCCCTGCTCAGTCGCCGCTTCGACGAGGGCCAGGCCGTCGCCCGGCAGCTCCGCCGGCAGCACGCCGGAGCGCAGCCACTCCCGAAGCCAGGACAGCGGGGCCGCCTGCCTGCCCGCCTTCACGTCGTCTTCGTGAGTGCCCACGCCGCCGTCTCCGGACCCACGACGGTACCGCGCGGTCCCAGCCCGGTCAAAGCCCGCGTGATAATCCCTGAGCGAGCGATGCCGACCGGCCCTGGCGTGCCAGACCAAGTACACGCGGCCACCACCCGCACGCGGCCCTCGCGCGCGCGGCTGGGGCAGACGGCCCCGCTGCTGCAGCCCGGCCACGTCCTGCGCAGCCCGCACACCGCACTGCAGTACTGCGTCCTTCGCCTGCTCGGCAGGGGTGGCTTCGGCCAGGTCTACCTGGCCCGGCGGGTCGGGGCCTCGGCCGTGGTCCCGGCCCGCCTCTGCGTGAAGGTGAGCCCCTACATCGACGGCTGGCTGCGCGAGGCGTACTTCGGCCAGCTGCTCGACGACCACCCCCGCGCCATCCGTGTCTACGACGCCTTTCCGCTGATCGGCCCGGCCGGGCAGGTCCTCTACTGCCTCGCCCTGGAGCACGCGCGCGAGGGCGACCTGCGCGCCTACCTGCAGCGGACCGGCAAGGGCTGGCCCGAGGGCGCCGCGCGCCGGGAGATCGCGGGCATCCTGGAGGTGCTGGGCAAGCTGCACCGCGGGCAGCTGCTGCACCGCGACCTCACGCCGGTGAACGTCTTCGTCTGCGGCCCGCGCCGGCTGAAGCTCGGCGACTTCGGCATCGTCCGCCAGCAGAGCGACCGCCGCGGCATCACCGCCCGCACCCTGAACCCCGTGGCCGCGCCCAGCGAGATCCTCGAGCGGGCGGTGCCGAAGTGGCAGGCGCGCGACGACGTGTACCAGGTCGGGCAGCTGCTGGGCATGCTGGTGAAGGGAGACGCGAGCGTACGCGTGCGCACCTCCGAGATCCGCGGCCTCCCCTGCGGCGACCACCTCAAGGAGATCGTCTACCGCTGCATCGGCGAGCGCCGCAAGCGCTACCAGAGCGCCGACGAGCTGATCGAGGCGCTGCGCAACCCGCCGGCCCGGCTGCGTCCCGGGACGCTCCGCTCGCTGAAGGGCGTGCACCTCGCCTTCACCGGCATCCTGAGCCGTCGTCGCCAGGAAGCCGCCCGCGCGGCGCGGCGCGCGGGGGCGATCGTGCACGGGGCCCCCTCGGCACGCACCAGCGTCGTCGTGCGTGGCCGGCCGAACCCGCTGCAGGCGGCGGGCCGCGACTCGGGCCGGAAGCTGATGGAGGTGAAGCGGCTGCGCGAGAAAGGCCTGCGCATCACGCTGCTGGACGAGAAGCGGTTCTGGAAGCTCGTCGGCGCCTAGGTTGACGTCGCCCTCGGCTCAACCGCCCAGCGCCGACGCGATCTCCCGCAGCGGCCGTACCAGTAGCGGGCGTTGTCGGGGTCTCCCTCCATGCGGTGCACGACCGCGTGGATCCAGGCCGCCGTCGGGTCGCCCTCGTGCTCCTGCACGATGCCGTGAGCCGCCTGCCAGTCCCCGGCCAGGGCCTGCCGGACCGCCTCCAGCAGCCGCTCGCGCGCGGGCCGGCCGGCCACGGCCGCAGCAGGTGCTCGTCGCTGGCATGGCCGCCTCTTTCGATTTGGGCCGCGTCTTGCCTGGGACGGCCCCGCGCATCAGTAGATGTGCAGCACCGGCAGGACGACGATCCTCGCCGCAACCGTGGCCGGCCCGCGCCGCGCCGGCTCGAACCGCCACAGAGGCAGCGCACGCGCGACGGCCGTCTGCTGCGGTTCGCTCAGGCTCGTCTTGAACCTCGGGCGATAGACCCGTCCGTCGCTGCCGACGACCGCGTCCATCTCGATCTGGCCCTGGTACTTCACCTTGCCCCCCGGGTCGCGGTACCAGGGGTCCACCGCGAGCAGGGGCTGTGGCCAGGCGGTGATCTGGCGGCCGAGCACGTGCTCCTCGGAGCTGGCCACCACCTCGGTCGGGGTCGCCACCTCCGCGGGCGGCGCCGCCGCCGGGCGGTCGAAGCGGATCCCGCTCGCGCCGAGATAGGCATCGGCGGTCTGCAGCACCGCGTCCACGCGAGCGCTCAGCTCCGCCGGCTGGGTGTCGGCGCCCAGCCCGGCGATCACCAGGTCGACCTGCGGCTGCAGCTTGCGGCAGTCGGCGGCGCGCTCGCGGAGCCTGGGGACGCCCAGCGTCTCGAGCGCGAAGCGCGCCGCGTCCTTCTCGAACGCAGCCGAGCGCACACGCACGGCCACCGCGCAGGGGCAGCCTGCCGGTTCTCCGGCGGCGAGGCGGATGCGGGCCCTGTCCGCGTCGTGTCGCAGCAGCCGGAGCTGGTCGACGTACGGCTGCAGGCTGCTGGGTGCGGCGGGGGCCGCTGGAGCCGGGCGCGGGCTGGCGCTGCGGCAGGCGGGCAGGACGGCGAGAGGCAGAACGCAGAGGACGAGTCGCTTCATGGGCCCTCCGTTCGCTCGGGCGGACGATACGAGCCCACCGCGGCCGTGGCGGTGCGCGTCCGCACACCGGGCCCGGCGGCCGCGCCTGTCGGCAGGAGCGTCGCGTCACCTGGCCCTTGACAAACTGAGATTCTACGTATACACAGAAGCTCAATGGAGCGCTTGCCGATCCGGTTGAGCCAGGCCTCCGGCGTCCCCTTCTACCGACAGATCGAGGACCAGCTGGGCGGGCTGATTCGCTCCGGCCGGCTACCGCCGCAATCGCGGTTGCCCTCGTATCGCGAGCTGGCGCCGCAGCTGCTGGTCTCGCTGATCACGGTCCGCCGCGCGTACGCCGACCTGGAGGCCGCCGGCCTCATCGCCTGCCGCCAGGGCCAGGGCACCTTCGTGGCCGACGACATCGACTCGTCCCGCCGCCAGGCGCTGGCCGAGGCGCGGGAGCTGCTGGACGTGGCGGTCACCCGCGCGCGGCAGCTCGGGCTGGGCAAGGACGCACTACGGACGTGGGTCGACCGGCTGCTGGAGCACGACCTCGATTCGGCGGGCTCGCAGAAAGGACAGGCGCATGGGCGCGAGTGATCTGGCCTCCGTCGACGCGCTGGTGGTGGCCCGTGGCTCGTTCCGCCTCGAGGTCCCGAGCTGGCGGGTCGCGCCGGGAGAGGTGGTCGGCGTCGTCGGGCCGAACGGGGCGGGGAAGACGACGCTGCTGGAGGCGGTGGCGGGCCTGCGTCCCGTCGCCGCGGGGCAGCTGCGCGTCTTCGGCCTCGACCCCTGGAGCCGGCCGGTCGAGGTCCGCTCCGCCCTCGGCTTCATGAGCGACGACATGGCCCTCTTCGAGCTGCGGGTCGACCGCCTGCTGCGCATGCTCTCGGGCTACTACCCGAGCTGGGACGCGGCGCTCGTCGGCCAGCTGCTCGACCGGTTCGAGATCGACACCCGCAAGAAGGTCAGCGACCTCTCGCGGGGACAGGGGACGCGCCTGCGCCTGGTGACCGCCATGGCGTTCCGCCCGCGGCTGCTGGTGCTGGACGAGCCGGCGGCCGCCCTCGACCTGTCCGGCCGGCGACGGCTGCTGGAGAGCGTGCTGGAGGTGGTGAAGGACCCCGAGCGCAGCGTGCTCGTCAGCTCCCACGCGCTGCACGACGTCGAGCGGATTGCCGACCGGCTGCTGGTGCTCGGCAACGGCCGAGTGGTGCAGGAGGGCGAGACGGCGGCGCTGGTCGGACAAGGCCGCACCCTCGAGGAGGCGGTCGAGGCCTGGGGAGTCGCGTGAGCGCCGCGACGACGGCCTCACCGGCGATCAGGCCGATCGTCCTCGACGACCTGACAGCCGGAGTTCGGCATTTCGTCCTGCGGACGGCGATGATCGTGCGCAACCCGTTCGCGCTGGCGCTGCTCGCCATCGCGGGCGCGGTCAGCATCCCCGCGTGGACCTTCGGCGTCGCGGTGGCGGCGCCCCTGAGCGGCCCGCCGGTGCACAGCGTCGGCGTGGTCGTGGCACTCCTCTTCCAGCTCCTGCTTCTTCAGCTCCCCTGGGTGCTGCTGGTGGCCGCGGCGCTCCAGGGGACGATGTCGGGCGGCCGATCGGCGATGGCGCGACCGGTGCCAGCGCTGCCGGTGGGATTGCGGACGCGGCTCGTGGCCGAGACGCTCCTGGCGGTCGTGTTCGTCGCAGTCGCTCGCGTAGCGTTCCTGCTGGCAGCCGGCCCCTCGTTCGGCACGCAGATGTTCCTCGGCTTCCAGTGGAGCGGCTACACGTACCAGGGCGCGCTGGCGGTCAGCACCCTGCTCGGGACCCTGTTCGCGTTCCCGCTGGTGCTCGGCTGGACGGCGATCGCACGCTTCGATGCCCGCGGCGTCGTCAGGCTGCTACTGGTGGCGATCCTGCTTGTGGCGGCCAGCGACTTCGGCCTGATGGCGCACGCCTGGACCGCGCTGCTCATCTGCGTCGCGGTCTCGGCGCTCGTCCTCGCGCGTCCCGACGACGGCTCGCGGCCGCCGGACCGGGCCGGCCGGGCGGCGGCGGCGTCTCTCCGTCGTCGCTCGCCCGGAGCGGAAGCGCAGTTCCGCCGCGATGCCGGGCTCGGACCGGTGCGGTCCCTCTGGCTCTTCGGCCTCCTGGTCCTCGTGTTCCCGCTGGGGATCGAGCTCTCGATGGTTGCGGGGCTGCCGCGGCCGCCGATGGTCGGCGCGCTGCCGTTCTTCCAGCTCCTCGCGCTGGCGGCCCTGCCCTTCTTCCCGCTGGGACTGCGGCTGGTGCCGCCCTCGGGGAATCAGCCGTTCAGCGGCTACTTCCTCCGTGCCTGGTCGGTGCTGCCGGTCCGACCCGAGCGGGTCGCCCGCGCGGTCTACGTCCACGCGCTCGGATCCGCCGCCGTCGTCTGGCTCGTGTTGTGGGCGCAGTTCGCGCTCCACGGCGTTCAGGGGCTCAGGCTGCAGGTCTTCGAGATCCCCGTGGTCGTGCTGGCCGGCGCCATCGTCCTCTGCGAGGCCGTTGGCGACCGCACGCGCGGGCTGCTGGCCGTCGCCTGCCTGGTCGGCACCCACGCCGTGCCCACCGCGCACCTGATCGTCGGATCGATGCTGCCGTCCGTGGCGATGCCCGCGGAGCCGTGGGACCTGAAGTCGTACACGCTGCTTGCCTACGGCTTCGGTCTCCTGGGCGGGCTGCCGCCGCTGGTGCACCTCCGCCGGCGCGCGCCGTCTACTGCCGCGATGGCCGTCTGAGCTATGGCGTCTGCGGCCCGCAGGCGAAGCTGGCCGCGTCGTCGGGGTTGCCGCCCGCGTACCGCGCCACCTGCGGGTACGGGCAGAGCGGCCGCGTCCTCTGCGCGCCCTTGGCCGGGTCGTTGTCGACGAAGCGGGTGGCGACGATCGCCGAGGGCGCCTGGCCCTGCTCGACCCACCGCTCGAGCGCCAGCGAGATGTTGCGGCCGGGGTCCTTCGCGTCCGAAACGCCGAACTGCCCGAAGGACGTCGCCCCCGGGCCGTCGCCGCAGTGCTGCATGCCCGGCACGAGGTACAGCCGCAGGAAGCCGTCCGCCTTCGCCCGACCGAGCGTGCTCACGACGGCGTCGACGTAGTGGACGCTGTTCAGCGCCGAGATCGCCGGGTCGTTCCAGCCGTGGTAGACGATCAGCTTGCCGCCGCGGGCCTGGAACGCTTCGAGGTTCGAGTCGACCGCGTCCATCGTGCGCGCGGTCCTCTGCTCCGCCGCCGTCAGCGCCTGCGCGACGTCGGCGTGGCGGTAGTCCCAGTCGGCCATCTCGTAGACCATGTTGCCGAAGTAGCCGCTGGCGAACGCGACCATCAGGCTCTTGCCGGGGGCCGGGCCGGTGATCCACGGCGTCCACCCGCCCTCGCCCAGCTCGGCGCCGGGAAGGTAGCCCGGGAAGACCTCGCGCCCGCGCGAGTCGCGCGGTCCCGTGTACAGCTCCTCGAGCGCCGTCACCTGCGGCGCGGTGAGGCACGCCTCCGACTCGCTCCCCTGGCACAGGAGCGACGCCGGGTCGAAGTGGCACCGCGGCGGGTCGTTGACCACGCCGTCCTTGACGCCGTCCTGCGCGTCGCAGGCCGCGTTCACGGCACCGGCGATGGCGGGCAGCTTGCCCGGCGGGATGTAGCTCGCCGGGTCGGCAGTCGTCGCCTGGGCGTCGGCCAGGGCCTTCGTCAGCAGGTGCGTCCAGAAGTTCGCCGGCGCGCCGGCCAGGATCCCGTCGTAGTCCTCGGGGAAGCGCTGCGCCTCCATCAGCGCCTGGCGGCCGCCGTTGGAGCAGCTCGCGAAGTAGGCATGGCGCGGGGCGCCGCCGTAGTAGCGGAGGATGGCGGCCTTGGCCACCTGCGTCATCACGTGGATCGCGCGGTAGCCGAAGTCGACGACCTTCTCGGGGTGCCCGAGGGCCCAGCGGGCGTCGGTGCCGCCTCCGGAGTGCCCGGTGTCGGTGGCGGCGCTCGCGTAGCCCGCCTTCACCGCCGCCGCCAGCCCCCTGAAGCCGATCTCGCCCGCGAACCCGCCGTTGCCCTGGCCCTGGAGCTTGCCGTTCCAGCCCTCGAGCGGCAGCCAGACCTCGACCGGTATCTCCGAGTCGGCGCTGGGCGTGGCCCTGGCCACGACCCGGCAGAAGGCGGGGAGCGTCTTGTAGAAGGCCGGATCGCCGGCCATCCAGGGCGAGAGGCTGGCTGGCGGCGTGAAGCTCCCCGCGGCAACCGTTGAGGCCATCATCACCTTCGCTCCGGCGAGCTCGGCCGACGCCAGGCCAGCGCAGCGGTCGGACGCGGCCGGCCCGGTCTGGCACGGCGCGGCGGCTGCCGGGAAGACGGCCAGTGTCGTTGCGGCGAGGACGTGGCGCACCATCGGGCCTCCTTGGAGACGGGACCTGACCGGGACGAGGTATCGTCCGGGAAGCCTAGCACCGGCAGCGGCGCCGCCCTACCACGCCGCGGCCTGTGCCCATGAGCTAACGTAACGGCGTGGCACGAGGCAATCCGGACGTCGCGCCTCCCGGCTCGTCCCTGGCGGCGGGCGAGCTGCTCGACGGCAAGTACCGCATCGAGGCGCTGCTCGGCGAGGGAGGCATGGGCGCCGTCTACCGCGCGACCCACGTCGGGACCCGGCGCACCGTCGCGGTGAAGGTCATCCGGCCGCGGCTCTCCGGCGAGGAGGAGTTCCTCGCCCGCTTCCGTCGCGAGGCCGAGGCCGCTGGGCGGCTGCGCCATCCGAACGTCGTCGACGTCACCGACTTCGGGTCGGCGCACACCTCATCCGGCCTGGTCGCCTACCTGGTGATGGAGTACCTCGACGGCTGCACGCTGGCCGACGTGCTGGCCGAGGAGCGGCGCCTGCCGGTGCGCTGGGCCGTGGACGTGCTCGAGCAGGTCTCGTCCGGCGTCGAGGAGGCGCACGCCCAGGGCGTCGTCCACCGCGACCTCAAGCCCGCCAACATCTGGCTCGAGCCCAACCGCCGCGGCGGGTACACGGTGAAGCTGCTCGACTTCGGCCTGGCGCGCCTCTCCGGGATCGAGCCGCCCGCGCCTTCCGCGGCGCCGCCGCCCGAGGCAGGGGCGCCGACCGAACCCGCGGCGGACCTGTCGGAAGAGCCGACGCTGTTGCGCACGCCGGCGCACGGCGCACCCGCCGAGGCGACTGCCGTGCCAGCCACGACGGCCGAGCTGACGCGCCTCGGCTCGGTGATGGGCACGCCGCTCTACATGTCACCCGAGCAGTGCCGCGGGGAGACGATCGACGCCCGCTCGGACATCTACAGCCTGGGTGTCGTCGCCTACCGCATGCTCGCCGGAGAGGCGCCCTTCTCCGGCAGCACGGAGGAGCTGCTCCGGCTGCACGCGACGGCCGAGCCGCTGCCCCTGCCGCGTCGGCGGCTGCCCCGGCGCCTGTCGGCGGTCGTGCTCTCGGCCCTGGCGAAAGACCCGGCTCGGCGCCCGCAGACGGCGGCGGGTTTCGGCGCCGCGCTGCGAGCGAGCAGCGACAGCACGGGATCGCTCCTGCAGAGGGCCGTCGTCTTCTACAGCGAGCATTTCTCCGCCCTGTTGCGGCTGTCGGTGATCGCTCACCTGCCGCTGATGATCGTGGTCGCGCTGCTGGCTGCCGCCGACGGCCTCCTGCCGGGGCTGGCGATCCCGACCAGCCGGCTGAGCGCTCTGGGGCCGGCGCTGTTCGCCGGCCTGGTGGCGGCCAACCTGCTCGCCTACGGTCTGGTGTCGGCGGGCGTGGTGCCGATGGTCGTGCAGTCGATCGTCGCCCCACTGCGGGCGATGGACGTGAGGACCGCCTTCCGCGCCATCGGGCGGAGGTGGCTGACCTTCGCTGCCGCCTCGCTGGCGACCGTCCTCCTGGTGATGGCGGGCCTGTTGCTGCTCCTCCTGCCGGGGATCGCCGCGGCGGTCGCCTGCGTCCTCTACGGTCCGGTGGTGGTGATGGAGGGCGCCGGCGTCCGCGCCTCGCTGCGGCGTTCGCGCCAGCTGGTGTGGAGGGCGCCGTGGACGGCCGTCGTGATCGCCCTGCTGCAGTTCGCCCTGCCGGTGGCGGTGTGGCTGGCGGCCGTGACCATGAAGTTCACCTTCCGGCTGGGCGAGGGGCTGATGCCGAAGGAGCTCGGCTTCTCGTTCTCCGTCTCGGGCCGCTCCGTGCTGTGGCAGCTGCTGAACCTGCTGGTGGTGCCGCTGGCCGCGGTGATGACGTCGCTCCTGTACCTGCGCATGCGCCACTTCGGCGCCGAGTCGCTGCGCGACACCGCCGCGGTGTTCGAGGCGCTGTCGCTGCCCCGCAGCCGGTGGGAGGCGCGCCTGCGCAGCCGGCTGCAGCAGTCCGGGCGGACCCAGTCCAGCCTGCCTCGCCGGGAGTAGCTCCGGCGTCAGTACTGCTTCGGGCGCGGTGCGGCTCCCGCGTAGACGAGACGCAGGCCCCAGTCGGTGTCGCCGGGGAACGGCGGCAGGGTGATGATTCCGATCTTGTCCGCCTGCAGCTCGCCGGCCTCCATCCAGGTGCCCTCCCGCGGGTCGAACCACTGCCCCCGATACCGGCTGTTCAGCCGCGCCCCCCGCACCTGCGCCGGGGGGGCGCCGTTTTCGAAGTAGAGCAGGAAGACGTCCTTGTCGGGCGTGCGGGCGCAGTAGGCCCAGCCCTCGTAGCTCAGGGTGTCGTGGGACTTGTTGGGCGAGACGAGATCCGCCATCGGCACCAGCTGCTGGTAGAGCCGCCCGATCGACAACGCGAACGTGCGCAGGTGCTGCATCTGCGCGCCCGAGCGCCACTGGAAGGCCTCCCACATGTGGGTGGGGGCGGCGGGCTCGATGTCGGCGCCCCAGATGCCCTCGGCGCCGTAGACGTGGCCGGCCAGGCCCCCGGAGAGGAAGCAGCCGTAGATGCAGGAGCGGACGTAACGGTCGTCCCTCTCGCTGCCCCCCTCGGCCCCGCGGGTGTAGTTGGCGCCGCCCGGGCCGCGTGCGTCCTTGTAGCCGGCGTAGTACGGCTCGCCGTTCAAGGCCGGCAGCGGGCGACGCAGGTTGAAGATCTCGGTCAGGTACCAGAAGTGGTCGTGCTCGCGCATGTTGCCGGTCTGGTGCAAGCTCACCCAGGAGTCCTCGCCCCAGTTCTCGAGCGTCGAGGGGTTGGCGTTCGCCGAGAGCAGCGTGCCGAAGGGCGGCGGGCCGAAGCGGTCCTTCACCAGGCGGATCGCGTTCGAGTACTCCTCCGGGCTCACCGTCATGTCGATGATGTCGAGGTGCACCGGGCTCAGCACGGTGTTGTTCGCCTGGTAGCGCGACCACACGTACTGGATGTAGCGCACGTACGAGTCCGGCCACTCGTAGTACTTCGACCAGAGCAGGCCCGAGTCGCGGCGCGAGACCTCGATGAACGGCACGAAGCCGTTGGCGTTCAAGTAGTCGATCTTGCGATCGAGGTACCTGAAGTACGCCGGGTTGATGCGGTCGACGTCGGGGAACACCCGCTCGAACCCCGGCACCCTGCCGGGAAAGAAGAACGGCCGGCCGCCCTCGTTGTCCATGTTCTTGGCGCTGCCGGTCCCGTACTCCAGCCACGCCGAGCGCACGGCGGTGCCGTCGTCCATCCGCAGCAGCCACGGCCGGCCGTCGGTCATCCAGTTGGGGAAGGCGGCGATGACGTTCACCCAGTTGTAGCCCTGGGCCTTGCGGAAGCGGACGTAGTCCTTGAAGCCGGCGGTCGGGCCGATCGGCCGCTCGCCGTCGTCGTCGTACCAGCGGAAGCGGTTGGTCCCCACCGCGTACCAGGTGTCGCCGATGACGATGAACGGCGTGCCGTCCGCCTGCTCGAGCGCGTGGCCGTTCGCCGCAGCGCGCAGGAAGCCGCGCCGCAGCGGGTTCGCCTGCTTCTCGGCCTCGGTCCACTCGACCGCGGTGAAGGCTCCCGTCTTCCCGCCCAGCCCGGCATCGGCCGGCTCCGAGCCGCTCGTCCAGGTCCATCTCCCGGGCGCCGTGGCCAGCAGCCGCACCCGGAACGTCCGCTCGCCGTCCCAGAACCCGTACACGCGCTTGTGGAAGTCCGGGCCGACCAGGTCCACCCAGACGACCACGTCGGTGTACGGGTTCGCGCAGGAACCGGCCGAGGTCAGCGTGACCTCCTGCCTCTCCCAGACGTGCACGGAACGAGCGGGATCTTCGGCGCCCACGGCCGCTGCCGCAGCGAGCCAGGGAACGGTCACGAGCCAGGCGTGGCGCAGTCTCATCGGTACTCCTCGAGCGACCCGGATTCTATCCGCCGCGGACGTCGGCGCTATCCTCTGTGCCACCATGAAACGAATCCTGACGGTCCTGCTGGTGGTGCTGCCCGTCGTCGCGAGCGCCGAGATCCGCAAACACGCCGGCAGCCCTGACCCGCTGCCGCACGACAAGTACGTCCGGGTGGTGAGCGAGACCGACTCGCCCGTGCAGCCGACCTACATCAAGACGAAGGACGGGCTCTACGTGGCGGCGGCCGTGCGCAAGCCGCGCGGCAACGGTCCGTTCCCCGCCATCATCATGTTCCACGGCGCCCCGGGGGGCCGCGGAATGGACCAGCTCGTCGGCTGGTCGCGGGGCGCGACCGGCGGGCCCGTCTGGGAGCGCTTCCTGCAGGAGGGCTTCGTGGTCGCCGTCGCCGACTACCGTGGCGGTGACTGGAACACGATGAACGTGCCCTCCACCACGGGCTCGGCCACGGCCATCGACGACGGTCTGGCGGTGATCGAGCACGTGAAGGGGCTTCCGTACGTCGATCCGTCGCGGATCAGCCTCCACGGCGTGAGCCTGGGCGGCAACCTCGTCCTGTTCCTGATCTCGAAGGTCCCCACCATCCACGCCGCGGTCCTGGGCGCACCGGCACCGATCTGGTTCCTCGGCCTGCAGCGGCCTGCCGCCGGCGGACCGCCGGACCTCTCCGCGGCGAAGCCCGACCCGGCCGTCGTCGGCGCCAACATCGCGCCGATCAGGACCCCGATCCTGATCCAGGTCGGCAGCGAGGACCGCCTGCAGGCGATGGCCACCATCCTCCACGACCAGCTGACACAGGCTGGCAAGGCGGTCCAGATGGACGTCTACGAGCACGGCTACCACGACTTCGTCCTCGGCCCGCAGGGCCAGAACCGCCCCGACCTGCCCCGGGGCGAGATCCTGCTCCCTGGGGCGCTGCAGGCTCTCGACCAGGCGGTCGCCTTCGTGAAGAAGTAGGCGTCCGAGAATGGAACCGCGGGCCGCTGTCGCGCGTTCAAGCCGGTCAGAACAGGAGGCGGAGGTATGCGCGTCGGCTGGCTGATGAGTCTGGCGGTCTCGAGCGTTCTGGCGACGCCCGTCCTGGCGGACGAGTGGTCGCACCAGTACCCGGTCAAGGGCGTCCCCGAGGTCCACGTGAAGACCGACGACGGCAACGTGCAGATCGCCGTCGGCACCGGAGCGCAGGTCGAGGCGAAAGTGACGACGGTCGGATGGCGCATCGCGCCGGAGGGGGTCACGGTCACCGAGAGCCAGACCGGCGACCGCGTGGACATCGCGGTCAGGCTCCCGCGCCAGCACTTCTCGATCGGACACCACTCCGTGACCGTGGCGCTGGCCGTGCCCAAGCAGGCCAACCTCGTGGTGCACACCGGCGACGGCAGCATCGGGGTGGAGGCCGTCTCCGGGCGCCTCGACCTGTCGACCGGCGACGGCAGCGTCTCCGCGAAGGGCCTGGCCGGCGACATCCGGATGCACACCGGTGACGGCTCGATCCACGCCAGCGGGCTCGACGGCCGGCTCACCGCCGACACCGGCGACGGCCACCTGACGGTCCAGGGGCGCTTCGAGCTGCTCGACCTCGGTACCGGCGACGGCGGCATCGAGGCCGAAGCGGCGCCCGGCTCGAAGGTCGCCTCGGCCTGGTCGCTGCACAGCGGCGACGGCAGCATCACCCTGCGTCTCCCCGAGGGCCTCGGCGCCGAGGTCGACGCCACCACCGGGGACGGTCACATCCAGATGGAGGCGCCGCTCGGCGTCACCGGGGCCGTCAGCTCGACGCACGTGCATGGCAACCTCGGCGCCGGCGGGCCGCCGCTCAGGATCCACACCGGCGACGGCTCCATCCGGCTACAGGCTGCCGGCGGCCACGCGCCGGCGGAGGCTCCGGCGAAGCCCTAGCCTCCGATCCTGCTCCTGCTCTGCCGATTCAGGCGCGTCGCCGGCTGTGGGAGGGTACGCCGCTCAGCGGCCTGCTGGCGGGCGAGCCGGTCGCCGAGTACGGCGGCCTCCGCTCGGTCCGGACGCTACTGTCGCGCTCGCTGCTCCGGCAGGAGAAGCGACGTGGTGCGCGTCGTCACCGACACGCACGCGTTCGTCTGGCACCTGACGGCGCCGCGCGTCCGGACCCCTTCACCGCGACGACGCGTCTCCCTCCGCCGCGAACACGTACTCGTGCTGGGCATCGCGCACGATCAGCGTCGGCTTCGGTCCGGCGCCCACCACGAACTCGAAACCCAGGACGCCCGGCGCCGTGGTGAGAAAGGAGACGGTGCCGTCCGGGTTGTGACGGGAGGCGACCTCGCTCTTCCACTCTCCGAAGTCGAAGGTGGTGGCCGTGCCGGAGCGGCTGACGGCGATGTCGCCGAGGGCGGCGTTCACGTAGCGGGGCGCGAGCTTCGCGGCGTCCGCCGCGTCGGCCGGGACCGTCAGCAGCTTGCGCTCGGCGGCGAGCTGGTCGTAGAAGCTCTTCGCCGCGGCCGCCACGTCTGCGTCCGCCTCCGGCCGGCCGTCGAACAGCACCTCCAGCAGCTTGCGGCGGAAGGCGTCGCGCAGGTTCCAGCCCGGGTCCGCGTTGGTGAGGATCACCGCGCCCACCTTGTGCTCCGGCAGCCACATCATGTCGCTGTGGTAGCCGACCAGGTCGCCGCCGTGGTGCACCACCGGCGTGCCGTACTTGGTGTCGACCATCAGCCCCATGCCGTAGGTGACGTCCTGGCCGATGGGGACCTGCGGCACCCGCCGGGCGAGCAGCGCCAGCTTCGACACGTAGCGGCTGCCGTCGGGCAGCAGCCCCTCGTCGAGCTCCATCTGCACGTAGCGGAGCACGTCGCGCACGCTGCTCCAGGCGCCGCCTGCCGGCCGCACCGGGACGACCGCGTAGTTGACCTCCATGGTCGCGTGGGCGGGCTTGCCGTCCACGTCCGGCGCGTGGGACACCGCGTGGTTGCCACCGAGCGCACGGGCGAAGTCGAAGGTGGTCGCCTGCATCCCGAGAGGCCTGAGCACCCGCGTCTGCATCACCTGGTCGTAGGCCGCGCCCAGCTCGAGCTCGGGGTAGGCCACGTGGCCGCCGACGCAGCCGGCGGCGGCGGCCATCAGGTTCGAGTACTGGAACATCTCGCCGAACTTCGTGGTCGGCTTGATGGTGGCCAGCGTCTTGATCGCCCCCTCGGCGGTCACGCCCTGGAACTGGAACAGCCACTCGTAGTCCTGCCGCGGCAGCCCGGTGCAGGCGCAGATCAGGTGCTTCACCAGCACGCGGCGGGTGGTGTCCTCGTCGCCGAGCTTGAACGAGGGCAGGAGCTGCGTGACCGGCGTGTCCCAGGTCAGCTTCCCCTCGTCCACCAGCTTCGCCAGCATCAGCGTGGTGAGCGCCTTGGTGTTCGAGGCGATGATGTAGAGGGTGTCGCCGTCGGGCCGCTCCGGGCGGCCGAGCTCCTTCACGCCGAAGCCGTCCGCGAAGACGACCTTGCCGTCCTGCACCAGGCCGACCGACACGCCGGGGACGCCGAGCTTCTGCATCCCCGTCTCCACGAAGCGGGAGAGCTCGGCGATCGCCCTCTCGTCCAGCGTGCGCGCCGTGCGGCCGGCGAAGCTCTCCCGCGTGTAGCCCTTCGGCAGCAGGCGGCTGAAGATGAGCGCCACCTGAGCGCCGCGCTTCTCCCCGACGGCGTCCGCCATGTCGTAGAGGATCACGGTCCAGGTGCCATTGGCCCGCCGCGCGCTCGCCCCGACGCCGCGCTTCTCGTTGGGCGAGGTCTGGTAGTCGTAGCTGCGGATCCCCGACCAGCCGTCCTTGTCCGGGAAGTCGTTGGTGACCTTGAGTGGCCAGCGCGCGTCCGGCCGGTAGGCGGCCCAGGCCGCCTTGACGGCGGCGTCCGCGTCCGCCGCCTGCACGTCGACGAGCGCGATGTGTGAGTCGCCTTCCGGCGCCTGGAGGATGGTGGCGGGGCCGCGCACGGTGATCGTCCACCCGGCCGGCGCGATGAACGTGTTGCCGGAGACGGTGGCCGACGGGGTGTCGGCGGCGAGGACACGGCCGGAGGACGGCGACGTCGCCGGCTGGGCCGGTGCGGCTGCCGCAGACTGCGTGGCCAGGACGCCGAGCATGAGCACGGTGGCAAGTTCAGGCATGGCGCGAACGATACTCCCGCGCCCCTGACGCGTCGAGGGCGACGCCGATGGTTCAGCAGTTTGGATGCGCGTCGCCTCCGATCGCGGCGAGGTCGCGGCTGCGCGTCTCCGGCAGCGTCCACACCCAGGAGGCCGTGGCCAGCGCCAGCACCATCGGCACGCCCAGGCCACCCGCCACGCCGTGGCGGGCGACGAAGAAGCCGACCAGCACCGGAGCGAACAGCTGCACGCCGCGCGCGCAGTTGTAGGCCGTGCCCATCGCGAAGTTCCGAACGTCGGTGGGGAACAGCTCCGCCAGCAGGGCGCCGAAGCCGGCGGTGCAGCCGGAGCCCAGGCCCATGGCGAAGAGCACCGTCCAGAAGAGCGCCGGCTGCTGCAGCAGCTCGTGCCAGTGGAAGGCGATGCCGTAGATCGCCGCGGCGGTGAGCAGCGAGTAGCCGGTGAAGGCCTGGCGACGGCCACGCCGGTCGGCGATCACGCCGAAGGCGAGCATGCCGAGCAGCTGGCCGACCTGGGCGGTGACGATCCACATCGCCGAGCGGCCGACCGGCTGGCCCATCTGGTCCTGCAGGAACTTCGGCAGCCAGGTGTAGCAGGTCCAGTAGGTCCCGAGCTTGAAGACGCCGAGCAGCCAGCCCGCGAACAGCACGCCCAGCAGGCGCGCCCGCGCCAGCCGCCGCAGCGCTGCCGCCGGCGACAGCCGCTGCTCGTGCTGCCGATCCCACAGCCGCGACTCCGGCAGGTGCCGCTGCACCAGGAAGGCGACGCCGGCCGAGGCCGAGGAGATGAGGAAGACGGCCCGCCAGCCGAGGAGCGGCGCGCCGAGCAGGCCCATGAGCGCGGCGAGGGCGACGCCGAGCGGCTCGCCCGATTGCAGCAGCGCCGAGGCCCGGCCGCGCATCGAGGGCGGCGAGGACTCCGCCAGCAGCGCGTGGCCGACCGCCCACTCGCCGCCGACGCCGAGGCCGGTCAGCAGCCGGAACAGCAGCAGGGTGAGCGGGCCGGTGGAGAAGGCCGTCAGCGCGGTCCCCAGCGAGTACAGGCAGATGGTCCAGGTCATCACCCGCTTGCGGCCGATCACGTCGGAGAGGTAGCCGAACAGGATGCCGCCGACGCCGGAGCCGCCGAGAGCGACGCCCAGCAGCCAGGCCTCCTGGGTGGCCGTCAGGCCGAGGTCCCGGCCGATGGGGACCAGCAGGAACGAGAAGAGGACGAGGTCGTAGAAGTCGAAGGCCCAGCCGGCGAGGGCAATCAGCCAGGTGCGGACCGGAAAGCGCGCCGGCGAGGGCGACGCAGGAGGGTTCATCTCGTGTCTCCGGCTTGACGCGGGTTGACGGAAGGGCCGCGGTCGGCGCCAGCCGGACGCCCCGACCCGGGGGCGAATCCTACAGGAACCGGGCGGCGGCGGCGCGAGAAACCCCGCGGCGACCACCGCCGAGGACAGGTGGCCGCGGTCGAGGACATCCCCCCGGAAGGGTGGGGGCTCGCACACGACGAGGAATCAATGAGTTGGCGGGCCTGTCGGAGGCCGACGCCGGGCTGGATCTTGCATACGGGTGACGGCAGCGGTAACGTGCTCCACGGGGAGCAGGTCCGCTGGAGGTGCCCCATGACCGCTAAGCAGGCGGTGATCCTGACCATCGGTGCGGCGCTCGCCTTGTCGGCGCAGCCGGTGCTGGCGAGCAACCACGCGGGCGGTGGCGGGCACAGCAGCAGTGGCGGCCACGCCGTCGCCCACAGCAGTGGTGGCTATCACGGCGGTGGTGGCGGAGGCCATGCCGTCCCGCGCACTCCCGGCGGTCACCCTACCTACGGCGGCGGGGTGGCGGGGGCACGACACCCCCAGGCCGGCATCGGTCACTACTACTACGGCCACGGTGGCTATTACGGCCACGGTGGCTACTACGGCCACGGCCATTACCCGTACTACGGCTACGGCCACTACCACGGCTACTCCCCCTATTACGGCTATGGCTATGGCTACGGCTACTCCTACCCGTGGCTGTCGTTCTCGTTCGGCTGGCCGTACTACTACTCGTACCCGTACTACTACGGCTACCCGTACTACGGCGATCAGGGCTACTACCCTCCGTATCCGCCGGCCGGCGGCTACGACGACGGCTCCCAGCCGCCCCCGCCGCAGTCGGGTGACAACGGCGGCTACGACGACCAGGGCGCCGTCACGGCCCGTCCGCAGAGCTCCGACACCGGTCGTCTGCGCCTCGACGTGAGGCCGCCGGACGCGTCGGTCTACGTCGACGACGAGTTCTGGGGGAACGCCCGCGACGCCCAGTCGATCATCCTGCGCTCGGGACGCCACCAGATCGAGGTGGTGCGGCCCGGGTTCGGCGTGGTGCGCCGCGAGGTGGACGTGATCCGCGGCCAGACCACGGACCTGACGATCGAGCTGCAGCGCAGGCAGTAGGCTCGTCCGGCCGGGCCGGGTCTCAGCGCGTCGCGCAGGTCGCCGACTTCAGGGTGTAGCGCTGGCCGCTGTTCTCGTGCAGCAGCACGCAGCGCCAGCCGCTGCGGACCAGCCGGAAGTGCTCCGGTCGGTCCCTCGTCTCCAGCCCTTGGAGAGGCCGGCCCTGCGCGTCGCGCCGCGCCGTTCGCTCCACGATCAACGTGCCGTCCGCGGTCAGCGCGTCGTCGGCGAGGGTGACGGTCTCGCGGTTCAGGGCGCGGCTGACCACCCGCTGCAGCTCGGCCCGGCTCTCCTCCGAGGGATGGGTGAGAACGGCGGGGACGTCGGGCGGAGCCGAGTGCGTGTGACAACCTGCCCCGGCCAGGAGCGCCCCCACCACTGCCGCCGCGCCCGTCCTCATCCCTCGCCGTGAGCGGCCGCGTCCGGTCGCTACCGCTGCCGGCGCAGGATGCGGTTCTCGCGCCAGGGACCGCGGCGGAGGTCTCCGTCAGGCGCGGCCGACAGCGCGGGCGCCCTGCCCTGGCGTGAGGCCGCGGACGCGCTCGGCGCCGGGCAGCTCCCGTCGGCCAGATAGCCCAGCGCGGCCGCCAGACGTGCCTCGTTCGGGTCGCCGAGCGCGTGCGTGAAGTCGTCGGCGACGCCGCAGCCCGGCACGAGGACGCCAAGGCCGCCGGCATTCGCGGGCGAGAAGCCGTCGGGGTAGTCGCCGAAGTTCTGGTTGTTGAGGCCCTGGAACTCGATGGAGAAGTACGTGGTGCCGCAGTTGTCCTGCGGGTAGAAGCCGTAAGGCTTGCCGCAGGTGGTCGAGCCGACCTGGATCACCTCGACACCGACACCGCGCAGGCTGTTGATGATGGATTCGCTGGCCGAGCAGGTGCTGGAGCTGGCGAGGACCGTCACCCGGGAGAGGTTCAGGCTGGGCAGCGGCTGGCCGCTGGCTCCGGAGAAGCCCTGGGTGGTGTTGTGGAACGGCGTCGGCGTGAGCGCCTGGCCGGTGACCGGGTCGGTGCTCGGGTACTTGTCGTTGAACACCGTCCGCTCGAAGGTCTTGCCGGTGGTGGGCCCGGGGCCGGCGATCATGTAGGCCACCTCGCTGGCCATGTCGAGGTAGCCGCCGCCGTTGTAGCGGATGTCCAGAACCAGGTCGCTCACCCCGGCCGCGGCCAGCTGGCTGAAGCCGTTCACCAGTAGCTGCTCGGCGGTGGCGATGTGGTCGTTGAAGAGCATGTAGCCGACGGTGCTGCCGTGCGAGCGCAGGGTGGTGACGTTCTGCACCGGCGTCTCGGTGACGTTCGCCGAGGTCATGCTGATCGTGCGCGGTGTGCTCGACCCCAGGTCCTGGACCGAGAAGGTGTGGGTCTGTCCGGCCGCGGAGGGGAAGAGGCCGTTGTTGAGGGTGGTGGTGTCGCTGCCGTTCACCATGTCGACGCCGTCCACGGACAGGATCTCGGCACCGCGGGCGAGGTTGGCGGCGGTGGCGGGGGTGTTCGGGTCGGTGTACGCGACCAGCACCTGGCGGGGCGGCGTCGAGGCGATGATCGCGAACTGCGCCCCGTAGCCGGCCGACACCCCTGACTGCGACAGCGACTCCCAGTCCGCGGTCGCGTAGGTGAAGTGGAACTTGTCCTTGGGGTTGCCGGAGGCGGTCGTGAGGCTCGTCTTCAGGAGGTTGAAGTAGTCCGCGGTCGCGTAGCCGGCCGGGTTGGTGTCGGGAACCTCGAGATACCAGAGGTAGAGCTCGTTCGTCCACGAGCGCAGGAACATGTTCTCGGCCATGGTCGAGCCGGGCTTGTCGGGATAGGCCTGGCCGGTGATCGGGTCGGTGCCGGTGCGCGGGGTGGCGCACTGGCCGGCGAACGTCGAGGACGGAGGGTAGGTGCCGGCCGTGTAGGTCGGCGTCGAGCTCGAGCTGCTGGTGTTCGTCGAGCTGCCACAAGCCGCCGTCGTGACCACCGCCGCCGCCAACAGCCAGCGATGCTTTGTAGGCATGCGATGACCATAGCACGCGCGGCCGGCGCCGCAGGGACGACGTCTGTAAAAGCCTGCTCCCGCCCGCGTCAGACGGCGCCGCTTGCGTCGGGGGGAAAGGTCGCGCAGCATCAGGCCGCCGGCGTCGCGGGAGGTCCGCCATGCTGATCGTCGAGTCGTACCCGCTGGCCGTCGTCCTCTGCGTCGTCACCATGCTCTGCTGGGGGTCCTGGGCCAACACCCAGAAGCTCGCCACCCGCGCCTGGCGCTTCCAGCTCTTCTACTGGGACTACTCGATCGGCGTGCTGCTGCTGGCGCTGCTGCTGGCCTTCACTGCCGGCAGCACCGGCAGCGCCGGGCGCAGCTTCCTGGCCGACCTCTCGCAAGCCGAGGGCCGCAACCTCGGCCTCGCCTTCCTGGGCGGCGTCGTCTTCAACCTCTCCAACATCCTGCTGGTGGCCGCCATCGACGTGGCCGGCATGGCCGTCGCCTTCCCGATCGGCGTCGGCCTGGCGCTGGCCCTGGGGGTGGTCACCAACTACCTCGCCATGCCGGTCGGCAACCCCGTGCCGCTGTTCGCCGGCGTCGCCGGCGTGGTGCTGGCGATCCTGCTCTCGGCCGCGGCCTACCGCCGCCTGCCCAGCCAGGGCGGGCGCACCAGCGGCAAGGGCATCGGCCTCTCGGTGGTGGCCGGGCTGCTGATGGCCACCTTCTACCGCTTCGTCGCCGCCTCCATGTCCACCGACTTCCGCGACCTCACGCCGGGCAAGCTGTCCCCGTACTCCGCCGTGGCGGTCTTCTCGCTGGGCCTGCTCGTCTCCAGCTTCCTGTGGAACACGCTGGTGATGCTGCGGCCGTTCGTGGGCGAGCCGGTGCCGCTCGGCGACTACCTCCGCCAGGGCACGCCGCGGCTGCACCTGGTCGGCATCCTGGGCGGGATGATCTGGAACCTCGGCATGGCCCTCTCGATCGTCGCCTCCGGCGCAGCCGGGTTCGCCATCTCCTACGGGCTCGGCCAGGGCGCGACGCTGGTGGCGGCGCTGTGGGGTGTCTTCGTGTGGAGGGAGTTCAAGACCGCGCCGCCGGGGACGAACCGGCTGCTTGCGGCCATGTTCGCCTCCTTCGTGATCGGCCTGGGGCTCATCGTCTACGCCCGCGTGGCCTGAGGCGCTTCCATGAGCGCAGCCAGCCGGCCGATCACCGTGGTGGGCAGCCTCAACATGGACTTCGTGGTGCAGGTGGAGAAGCTGCCCCTGCCGGGGGAGACGGTGCTCGGTGGCGGCTTCCGCACCCTCCCCGGGGGCAAGGGCGCCAACCAGGCCTGCGCCGTAGGCCGGCTGGGCGGACGCGTGCGCATGGTCGGCCGCGTCGGCGACGACGTCTTCGGCGAGCAGCTGCGGACCAGCCTGGCGGCCGACGGCGTCGACACCGGCGACGTGCTGACGACGGCGGCCGTGCCCTCCGGCGTCGCGCTGATCCTCGTGCAGGCGGGCGGCCAGAACCAGATCGTGGTCGCCTCGGGCTCGAATGGCCTCCTCACGCCCGCCGACGTCGAGGGCGCGCTGCGCGGTCCGGACGGCGGCCTCCTGCTGCTCCAGCTCGAGACGCCGCTCGAGACCGTGCAGGCCGCCGCCGCCCGTGGCCGCAGCCTCGGCGCCTCGGTGATCCTCGACCCCGCCCCGGCGCGGTCGCTGCCGGACGCGCTCCTCGCCAGCGTCGACTGCCTGACCCCGAACGAGAGCGAGGCCATGGTCCTGCTCGGCCGCCGGGAGGGGACGGTCACCCTGGCGGAGGCGCCGGAGGTGGCGCGGGCGCTGCGCGACCGCGGCGTGCGCACGGTGCTGCTCAAGCTCGGCGAGAAGGGGGCGTTCCTCGACGACGGCCGGGAGGCGGGGCACTTCCCGGCCCCCCGCGTGCAGGCGGTCGACGCCACCGCCGCCGGGGACACGTTCAACGGTGCCTTGGCAGTCGCGCTCGGCGAAGGTCGGCCGATGGCCGAGGCGATCCGCTTCGCCAACACGGCCGCGGCGCTCTCGGTGACGCGGCTCGGCGCGCAGGCCTCGATCCCCACCCGGGACGAGGTCGACGAGGAGGCCTCATGAGGAAGCTGGTGCTGGTCGCCGTGGCACTCGCGGTGGCGGGGCCGTCCTTCGCGGCGGAGACGCGGAGGATGAGCCGCGCCGCGCTGGAGGACAAGGTCCGCGGGGGCTGGGCGGGGCAGATGATCGGTGTCTCCTACGGCGCGCCCACCGAGTTCAGGTCGCTCGGCCGGATCAACGAGGGCGAGATCAAGTGGTCGCCGGAGATGGTGGAGAACGCCATCCACCAGGACGACCTCTACGTGGAGATGACGTTCGCCGCGGTGATGGACCGGCTGGGCCTGGCGGCCACCACCGAGCAGTACGGCGACATGTTCCGCGACTCGCAGTACTCGCTGTGGCACGCCAACGCCGGCGCCCGGCGCAACCTGGCCCGCGGCATCAAGGCGCCGATGTCGGGGAACCCGAAGTACAACATCCACGCCAACGACATCGACTTCCAGATCGAGTCCGATTTCATCGGCCTCATGTGCCCGGGCCTGCCGCGGCTGTCGAACCGCTACGCCGACAGGGTCGGCCACGTCATGAACTACGGCGACGGCGTCTACGGCGGGATGCTGTTCGGCGCCATGTACGCGGCGGCCTTCTTCGAGGCCGAGCCGCGCAAGGTGGTGGAGCAGGCGCTGCTCTCGCTTCCGAAGGAGAGCGGCTACGCCGCCGTCATCCGCGACACCCTGGCCTGGCACGCGCAGCGCCCGGACGACTGGCGCCAGGCCTGGCAGCTCCTGGAAGCGAAGTGGGACAAGGACGACGTCTGTCCCGACGGGGCGCTGGCGCCGTTCAACATCGACGCGAAGCTCAACGGGGCCTACGTGGTGCTGGGGCTGCTCTACGGGGGCAAGGACTTCGCGAAGACGCTGGAGATCGCCGCCCGCGCCGGCCAGGACTCCGACTGCAACCCCTCGAGCGCGGCCGGCATCCTGGGTGTCATGCTCGGCTATCAGGCGATCCCCGACCGCTTCAAGTCCGGCATCCCGCCGCTCGCCGACACCAGGTTCGAGTACACCAGCTTCTCCTTCAACACGATCGTGGCCTCCACCCTGACCCGAGCCGAGAAGAACATCCAGGAGTCCGGCGGGACGGTCTGGGCCACCGAGGTGGTGATCCCGGAGCAGGCGCCGGCGGCGGCGCCCCTCGAGCAGTGGGACTCGGGGGTGCCGGTCGCCCGCGCCGAGCTCGAGGACCCGCGCTGGTCCTGGAAAGGCGGCTGGAAGGCCCACGAGGAGAAGAACGAGTCGTCCGCGTGGAAGGTGAAGGAGGCGAGTGCCGCCGGGGACGAGGCCACCTTCAGCTTCGAGGGGACCGGGGTGGCGATCGTCGGCACCATGAGCCAGAGCGGCGGGCGGGCGGACGTGTGGCTCGACGGGCAGAAGGCGGGCGAGATCGAGGCCTGGATCCCGGAGCGCACCTACGACAACGACTACTGGCACGTGACCGGCCTCCCGCGCGGGAAGCACACCGTCCGCATCGTCGTCCGTGGCGACGCCGAGCCGCGCTCGACCGGGCGGCGCCTCCGGCTCGAGCGCGCCATCGTCTACGACCGGCGCTAGACTAGGCTCGGGGGCATGGGCGAGGTCCACCGCGCCCGCGACAGCCGTCTCGGCCGCGAGGTGGCGATTAGGGTGCTGGCCGCCCTGCGCTACGCCTTCCGGACAGGGTCTGAAGCGTCCGCCAATCGCTTCCCGTCCTATTCCCGGTCATCTGCAGCACCCCGCGTTCCGCAGGAGGCCTATGAAGCCTGAGGGCGCAGAATCCTTGACCGGCGATGGTGCCGGCCGCCTGTTCTCGGGCGCCCACTACTGGGTCGCCCCGGTGGCACTGCTCTTCCTGGCGCAGCTCTGTGCCGTCGTCTTCCTGGGCCCCAGAGGGGCCGGCCCGGCCTTTGCCGACGTCGTCGCCCTGTTCATCTTCCTCCTGTCCGTGTTCGTCTTCCTGCGAGCCGCGCGCGCTTCGCATTCTGTCGCTCGACCCTTCTGGTCGATTGCTGCGCTCTCATCTGTTCTCTACTGTGTCGGGGCGCTCTTGTTCCTTTATACGGAAGTCATCTCGGCCTCGGCGCCCGTCGCCGCTCTTGCTGACGTCATCTCGGTCTTCTACTTCGCCCCGGTCGGCCTGACCCTCTTCCTCGAACCTGCCTTCGAGCTGCGCCGCTTCGACCGGATCCACCTGCTCGATGCAATCCAGCTTCTTCTCGTCTGGATCGCCGTCTATCTCTTCTTCGAACACCCGCCGGCGCAAGGGGCCGCCGTCTTGCCGTTCGCACACGGCTGGCTGCGCCAGCCCTGGGGTTACATCTTCGTCTACGACGCCCTGATGGCCGCTACCTTCCTCCTGCGAGCCGCTATCACCAACTCGCGCACCGTGCGCGCCTTGTTCGGCCGCGTCGGGCTCGTCCTGCTCTTCAGCTGGGCCGCTGACTTCTACTACAACTACCTTGGCCTCCAGGCGGGCACCTGGTACGAGATCATCTGGACTCTGCTCGCCATTGCTCCGATCGTGATTGCCGCCACTTGGAGCGAAGCCGATATCGAACCGCCCGGCGATCGACTTCCGACGGGCGACTTTGCCGCTGGCGCTCTGTTTGGGCCTCTCTTCACCTTTCTCGTCCTGCTCTTGTCCCTGGGGATTGTGGGCGTGCGCCCCAAGCTCGCGCTGGGCATCGCGGGAGTGTCTTTCGCCTGCTCGAGCCTGCACCTCGTCATTGTTCAGCAGCGACAACAGCGCACGCATGTGGAGCTGCGGGCGCAAGTCGTAGAGCGCGAGCGCATCGAGTCGCAGCTTCGCAAGCACGAGCAGCACCTGGAAGAGGAGGTGGCGGATCGCACGAAGCGACTCGAGGAGTCGCGCGCGCAGCTCTTCCAGGCGCAGAAGATGGAGGCCATTGGTCGGCTCGCGGGTGGGGTCGCACATGACTTCAACAACCTGCTGCACGTCATCATGGGCTTCGTCGAGCTACTGCGGCGCAAGATGCCGGCCGACACTCGGGTCTCGCGCTACGTCGACGAGATCGAAGGAGCCGCAGGCCGGGCGCAAGACGTGACGAGCCAGCTGCTCGCCTTCTCACGCAGGCAAGTGATCTCCCCAGCTCCGTCGGATCTGAACGCGCTGGTTACTCGGCTTTCCCGTGGCCTCTCGCGGCTGATCGGCGAGGACGTCGAGCTGCGCGTGGAGGGCGCCGAGGGTCTCTGGCCGGTCAACGTCGACCCGACGCAGATCGATCAGGTCCTCCTCAACCTGGCAGTCAATGCGCGCGATGCCATGCCGAACGGGGGCATGCTGACGATCGAGATGGCTAACATTCGGGTGGACGAGACTTTCTGCCGCCAACACGCGGCGGCCAGGCCGGGTGACTACGTCCTGCTTGCGGTCAGCGACACCGGGACCGGAATGGACAAGGAGACCTTGTCGCACGCGTTCGAGCCATTCTTCACGACGAAGGAGAAGGGCACAGGTCTGGGCCTCGCCACTGTCCACGGGATCGTGGAGCAGAACGGCGGCTTCGTGAACGCCTACAGCGAGCCCGGTCAGGGCACGACCTTCAAGATCTACCTGCCTCGCGCCCTCGAGGCGGGCACGCCAGCTGCGGAGGCCGCCGAGCCACCCAATTACCTGGGAGCCGGGACGGTCCTGGTGGTGGAAGATGAGGAATCTGTCCGTCGGGTCACAGCCGAGCTGGTGCAGTCGCTGGGCTACGAGGTGATGACTGCGTGCTCCGGTGACGAGGCGATCGAGCTGTGTGAGGCCCACGAGCCCAGGATCGACGTCGTGCTGACTGACGTTGTCATGACCGGGACGAGCGGAACGGAGCTGCGCGATCGCCTGGAGAGGCTCCGTCCGGGCATCAAGATCCTGTTCACCTCGGGGTATGCGACCAACGTGATCGCCCACCGCGGCATACTCGACAAGGGGGTGCACTTCATCGCCAAGCCATTCGGCATCACGCACCTCGCGAGGGCGCTCCGAGAGCTGCTGGCAGCGGGACGGGAGCTAGACCTCTAGCATCGTTGGGCGGGGGCCCGGCGCCAGCGCGTCCAGGCCCGACTCGGCCACGATTCGCGCCGCCTTGGCGACCGCGAGCACGGCCTCGAGCCTGTCGCGACGCATCGCCAGCCGTTCAGAGGCCCTTCTCGGCGGCCTCGACGGTCTGCGCGATGAGCGTGGCGATCGTCATCGGCCCCACCCCGCCGGGTACCGGCGTGTAGGCGCTCGAGCGGGATGCCGCCGCGGCAAGATCGACGTCGCCCACCTTCTCCGGGTGATAGCCCGCGTCCACGATGACCGCGCCGTCGCGGATCCAGTCGCCCTTCACGAACCGCGGCCGGCCGACGGCGGCCACCACGATCTCGGCGTCGCGGACGACCTCCGGCAGGTCGCGGGTCCGGCTGTGGCAGACGGTGACGGTGGCGTTGCGGTTGAGGAGCATCATCGCCATCGGCTTGCCCAGGATGGGGCTGCGTCCCACCACCACCGCGTGGCGGCCCTCGATCGCCACTTGGTAGTGGTCGAGCAGCCGCATGATGCCGGCCGGGGTGGCGCTGCCGTAGGCGGGCTCGCCCAGGCTCATCCGCCCGAACCCCAGGGCGGTCACGCCGTCCACGTCCTTCTCCACGGCGATGCGGTCGAAGCAGGCGCGCTCGCCGATCTGCCGCGGCACCGGGTGCTGCAGCAGGATGCCCTGGACGGAGGGGTCGGCGTTCAGCTCGTCGATGCGGGCGAGCAGCTGCGCGGTGGTCGTCTCCTCGGGAAGCGTCAGGCTGAGCGATTCCATCCCCACTCGCCGGCAGGCGTTGCCCTTCATGCGCACGTAGGTGGCGGAAGCGGGGTCGCTGCCGACCAGGATGGTCGCCAGCACCGGCGTGCGCGTCGTGCGCTCGCGCAGCTTCGCCACCCGCGCGGCGAGGTGCTTCTCCATCGTCTCGGCGACGCGCTTGCCGTCCAGGACCAGAGGCTCGCTCATGACGCTCTCCCCCGTGGGCTCCACGGGTCCTGCCGATGATAGTCGAGCCCTGCTCCCGGTTTGACATGGCTCCGCCGCGGACGCTAGCCTCCGCGGCTCATGAACACCCTCACGAGGCCCGACCCCGCGTCCCCGCCCGCGGCGGGGACGAACAGCAACCCGCTGCTCTTCGCCTTCGTGATGGTGGCGACGCTCTTCTTCATCTGGGGCTTCTGCCACGCCATGCTGGACGTGCTCAACAAGCACTTCCAGGACGTGCTGCACGTGAGCAAGGGCCAGTCCGGCTTCATCCAGACCTCGGTCTTCGGCGCCTACTTCCTGATGGCCTTCCCCTCGGCCCTGCTGATCAGGCGTGTCGGCTACAGGAACGGGATCCTGCTGGGCCTCTCGGTGGTGGCCCTGGGCGCTTTCTGCTTCGTCCCGGCCAGCCTGTGGTTCAAGACCTTCGGGTCCTTCCTGTTCGCCCTCTTCGTGCTCTCGAGCGGGCTCGCCTGCGTGGAGACGGCGGCCAACCCCTACGTCACCGTGCTCGGGCCGAAGGAGGGCGCGGCCGGGCGGCTCTCGGTGGCCCAGGCCTTCAACTCGGTCGCCTACATCATCGCGCCCACCGTCGGCGGGGCCCTCATCTTCGGCCGCCGCCGCGCCGGCGGCGAGGTGGACTTCCACTCGCTGCTGATCCCCTACCTGGTGCTGGCCTGCGTGGTGCTGGTGGTGATCGCGATCTTCTCCCGGGTGCACCTGCCGGAGCTCGAGGCCGAGGCGTCGGGAGACGCGGCCGCGGGCGAGGAGGCCGAGCACGCCGCGCCCCTGCGCAGGCAGCCGCACTTCACCCTCGGCATCGTGACGCAGTTCCTCTACATCGCCGCCCAGGTGGGCGTGAACGCCTTCGCCGTGAACTACATCCTCGCGAACGCCATCACCCGGGA
>Ga0335069_10001623_pt1 | contig 36020 bp, 29 predicted proteins | sample Lox_Sample_11_FD_206714 | JGI IMG/M metagenome (GOLD analysis project Ga0335069, IMG submission 206714) | Soil microbial communities from Loxahatchee National Wildlife Refuge, Florida, United States - Lox_Sample_1.1 | ecosystem: Environmental > Terrestrial > Soil > Wetlands | place: USA... | reverse complement strand
ATCCGGCTTTGCAAAATATTCAGGGGTTCGCCAAAATAAAATGCCACAAGCGGGATGATGATCAGTGCAGCAATAAGCAGGATGATTGTTTTCAGCATATAATACACGCAGTTATAAAAATGATCCCAGTTCTCTTTTTACACCTCTATTTTGTGAGAATGCCAGTTCCCGGAAAAGTGCAAAGCTTAACTATACCGGTTACTGCAGGCAACTACAGCCACATGTGAAAGTATGCCTGCATGAAGCCCACCGCTACAAAATTCAATTTAATATAAATTTTAAATATATGGCTTTTCAGGCTTACCGGTTTTTGAAGGTTCTGAAGCCTTTGCACTATTTGTACATCATGATGTCATCTGCCTCTGTAATAAAATAAAAGGGAGATTGCTTTTCGTGGCATTCCATTTTCATCTGATTACTTTTTTTCACCGTCAACAACGTAAAATTTTAATGCTATCAGATTTGCAATGATTAATTTTTATTCCGTAATTTTTAACACTGGTAAACTTCAGTTTCAAAAAGAATTATACTGGCAGAGGATATAATTTTCTTAATCAAAACTTTTAAATACGGTTGCTCATGAAAAGAAGACATTTTTTACAGATCTCGCCGCTTGTTCCATTATTACCCCTTACTGCTTTTGCAAACCTGAAAAATAAAGACATGAAAATTAACCAGGCATCAGATGCGGATGCAAAAGACTTTTTTTATAAACCATCCAATGCGTGGGCGGCCGATTGTATTCCTTTATATGCAGAGGGAAAATTTCAATTGTTTTATTTACTCGACTGGAGAGATGCCGACAAACATGGTGAAGGCACCCCGTGGTACAGGGTAAGCACCACCGATTTTGTTCATTTCACAGAACATGGGGAAATGTTACCGCGGGGAACAAAAGATGAACAGGACCTTTTTGTATTTACCGGTTCTGCCATCTTCGCAAAAAACAAGTATCATATTTTTTATACCGGGCACAATTATCACCTGGCCGACCAGGGAAAACCCGCACAAGGTATTATGCACGCCGTGAGTGATGACATGAACAAATGGGAAAAACTTCCGGCGGAAACTTTTTTTGCGCCGACTAATAAATATGAAAAAGATGACTGGCGCGATGCGTTTGTTTTCTGGAACGAAGAAGCCCATGAATACAATATGCTTTTGGCTGCCAGGTTTAAAAATGGTATACCGCGTAGGAGAGGGCTCACCGCATTGTGTGCATCAAAAGATCTACATCAATGGGAAGTGAGGGAGCCGTTTTATGCGCCTGACCTTTATTTTACACACGAATGCCCTGACTTATTCAAAATAGGCGAATGGTGGTATTTGCTTTTCTCGGAGTTTACGGACAAAGTAAGAACGCGATACAGGATGAGCCCCTCCCTGCGTGGTCCATGGACCACTCCGAAGAATGATGATTTTGATGGCCATGCTTTTTATGCTGCAAAAACAGCATCCGACGGAAAGCATCGGTATATTTTTGGATGGAACCCGACACGCAGCAATTCAAAAGACAATGGCACCTGGGACTGGGGCGGTAACCTCATTGTACATCAAATTGTACAGGAAGCAGATGGCAGTTTATCAGTGAAAGTTCCTGAAACCGTCAGCGCTGCATTTCGAAATAAGATCATTCCTTCATTTACCGTGGGCAATGGTAATTTCAAAACCACTGAAACCGGGGTTGGTTTTAATTCCCTGCAAGGCTTCAGTGCTGCCATTGCAGGCAAGCTGCCTGACCAATGCAAAATAGAAATTCATGCAGAGTTTGAAAAGGGTACCAAACAATTAGGCATCATGTTCCGTTGCAGTGATGACCTTGATAAGGCGTATTACATTCGCTTAGAGCCCAACAATAATAAACTGGTATTTGATATGTGGCCGAGGGACCGCAGTGAAGTGGACCACATGGCCGAACTCGACCGGAATATTGACCTGCACCCCGGAGTTCCGATAAAACTGCAATTATTTATTGACGGAAATAAAGGTGTTGCTTACGTGAATGATAAAGTAGCCATGAACTTCCGCGCTTATGATCTGGCCGCAGGCAATTGGGGCATATTTACATCAGAAGGCGTTGCCAATTTCAGGGATATAAAAATTGCGGTTCTTTAAAATACTACAAACGTATTTTATAAACTTATTTAATGTAGGGTTCTTAGCCTATGCATGATGCATGAAAATGGAGGCACTGTCAGAGCCAGCAAAGGTCAAGCTATGTGGGTGAGGGATTTATTATAATTATTCTTTTGATTATTTCTATAGGGATTGCTGTAAAATTCAGTTCTCAGTTGAATCTCTGCCATGCGAATATAAATTTGCCTGTGAGTTTTGCGGAACCTGCCGGAAAACCTCAAGATAAACTATATCAAATAATAACGGCATGCCCGCGCCAATTCAAGAGAGCCTAAAATTCTTTTGATATGGGATAATGTAACCTCTTCTGATTATGCGTAACTTTATATTGTAACATAAATGAAGTTATGAAAACCATGAACCCTATCATTACCCGCTTTGCTGCATATGTAGGTGTACTCATCAGCATATTCGCATGTAACAGAAATGCAACAGCACCAAACCCGATCATGAATGAACAGGCATTGCAAAAATTTCCTTATGATACGATCCTGAAATACGGGTGGTACTATTATGCAAATTATGATACTGTATATACTGCTTCTGATACTGCCGGTAGCAACGGAAAATGGACCCCGTTACCTTATTATAAAAAAATCCCTGTTGTTCAGACAAACGTCTGCACGTTGGCAACCCGGTATTATTTTAAGCCCGACGGGTCTTTGATATCCATTGACTGCAACGGACAGCAAAAAAATGTAGCAACCTGGAACGTATACCAGGATTCCACAGTTTTAGACGGAGAATTATATGTCAATGCCTTTCCGCTGTTAACGATCACTTCGCCGGCTAGCGGTTGTTATACCCCATTTACGGATACACTTCCCCCCAATACAAGAAGGCCAGTGTTTTTCTCGATGATTGACTCATCTGCAATCAGTGTTATGTTGAATATATCACAGTCAATATGGGGTTCTGAAGATTCTGTGGCAATTATCAACCACCTGATGAAGCATTCTTAAGCAGGCCTGTTATTTCATCAACCCATTTTAATGGCCTGTTGATATTATGTAATTGTTATGTGTTGATTTGAGTTTTATTCTGCTGCCCTGGTTCCTGTCCTCACTAAACATAATTGTGATGATTGAATGTTTCGGCTCGTTATGACAGGAGCCGGGGAGATGGGCAATGTTTTATGCGGCCTGATCGTCTATAAATTTAATTTTCTTGTTTATTATAAAGAGTAATGAGAGATCAGCGTTGTTGGTGATACCATCGCAATAAAGCTGGTGCCCGATCACAACGGAAGTGCCGGGCTTTATCCGTTAAATCCTAAAACACAGTACTGCAAAATTACTGCTGCGGATTGCCTGCATGCCAGGCCCACACTGCGTTCAATGTAATGTTGGAAGTTGCCTTATTTTCTAGTAATTGTTTTCGAAATGCAAATTTCTGGCTCCTAAATCATTTTTATAAAATAAGCGGACAGTAAAAGGAAAATAATAACGTTTGTCACTAATGCAAATTTTTCATTTGCCCCGACAGGCTTTTTTAGAAAATGTTGTAGCCCCGCTATGCCATAATGCATCCCACTTCCAAATGCACTAACTATCCTCCATTGCGGCATGAAGAATGAAAGAATACCTGTTGCTGAAAACGGTTTTTATTGTATCGGAAATTACAACAATCGCTCAATAGAATTTCGTTCTTCAGCATTGTGTCAAAACTGATGGCTACACGTAGAAGGTAATTTGTTTTTGTCAGGGTTTAATATAAGCCCTGTATCCTGAAGTGTAAAATACACTGGTAGAAAAAAGTTGAGGAGCAATGATTGCCTGGCCATCCTGCACAAATGAAAGAGTAGTGTTGAGGCAGCCGTGCTTTCCTGTACCGGAGGCGCTCATGATATTAGAAATAAGCACTGTTTTATTTTTTGCGGGTATATATATTTGCCAGTCGTATAAATATGTAATTGCCAAAGATTTTGAGGCATCATTAATATAAACTATCGTCGTATCGTTTGAGGTAGTATAGATACTGTTCCCAATACCATTGGTTTGTTCTACGACAACAATTGAATCAATTAAATTTGAATAATTATCATTTGGCTTGTAAGCTCTTACTATAAACGTATCAATGTCTGATAGATGAAAACCTATGAATGTCGGGTTGATTTGCCTATGCTGTGTGCAAATATAGTCACATCCGTAAGCGAATATCAGAAAGACAACAAAAACGAAGGTTAAATGAATTTTCACCAATAATGTTTTGTCAAAGTTTATTTATATTGAAATTTGTTTTTGATGCTAAAATATATTTAGCAGTATATTAACTTTAAGGCACAACGCACACGGCCTGCTACAGTGTTTGCATTTATGTGGGTCTTCCATGGCCAAAGGTGAAAAATATTTTGCGGTTGATTGTTGTTAAACTTGCCGGCATTCCGGCCATCCTGGTGCCGCATGCCATTTATCTGAATGTAATTTGCCCTTCATTGCCCTTCAACCGTACTGAGATATTCTCGGATATTTTTATTGTTTGTGTATTCATTTTCTTAGTTGTTTCAAACAACAACGAGCCTATGGTATTGTTATCACCCAACGGCCTGTCCCGTATAATGAATTTAAAATTATCCGGCGAAACATACTCGTTTCTGTTCAAATAAACATAGGACAGGTTGGTGAGATACTTTTTGAAAAATTCTTTTTCAATGGAATTAAGTTTGAGTACTACCCCGGAAAAACGCTTTAACATTTTTCCGTTTCTGTCCGGCTCTTTTTCTTTAAGATAGTTTTCCCTGGTCAGTAACCCGTTGGCATAAGCCAATTTCCTGTAATCAAAATATTCTTTTCTATACGACATCATCCACCATCCAAATTTAGATTTCGAATCGAATACTGAATCGTCAATCGATAATCCATCAAACCATGGAATCTTTACTTCTTCGAAATTTCTTTCTCGTTTAAATAGCGCAGTTTTATAATTTTTATCCAGAATGGCTTTGAGTGTAAAAAGTTCCCCAACGCTGTCAACAGAAAATCCGATTCCGGAATTGCCGTTAGGTTGAAAGCCGACTGAATCTAAAAGTTCAACATAGTTTTCGCTCCCATACATATAAGTCCCTGTCCAGCTTTCGCCATTGTCTGCTTTAGTTGTTCTTGTCTCAAGCGCTGTCAATTGGTTTTTTATGAAGCCGGAATTTCGAATTGCGTTCAGGTCGGAGGTACTGAGCACCAAAAATAGATGATTGAATTTTACTTTCGGAATATTTTGTCCAAGAACCGAAAATGCAAATAATATACACCAACAGCTAAGAAATGATTTCAACATCATCGTTTTAAAGTTTTTCTCTTGCAACCACCTCAACTTTGAAAGTCGCTGAAAATATATTCTATCGTTCATTTATGTTCAGTCAACCGAATGTGTAACAGACGGCAGCGCTATTGATGATGATTTATTTGTCATCCACCGCTGACACAAAACTGAATGTTAATGGTAGTTTTAACCATGTTCACTAATGTACTCGAACATCTGTTTGTTATTGGCAAAGTCTCGTCGTTTAAAATGAGTTTGATACCTTTTGTTTACATATTTCAGGACAAATCTTTCCCTTTCAAAATGGAAACTAAAATGAGCGGGTATACACTCTGCATTGTTTTCGGCGATAATGAAAATCCTATGCCTTCCAAACAGACTTGAATAAATTGGGGTAAGAAAATTTGATAACTGGAAACCGTTAGTAATAGATTTTTCAGGATTAAGAAAATCGTCATAAACCATTACTTTACCCAAAGTCAATTTGCGTAAAAGTAGTGTTTCATTATTATAACTGAATGTTTGAAAATCAGTATAACTTTCTCGTATCACACCTGATTTGATTAATTCTTCGCGTTCTTTATGCGAACGAACGCCAAAAGCATAATTAAGAGACCATACCATGGTCGTGTCGGAAGGATTAGGGTAAAGGATATTATAAAATAACCTTGCAAATAATAGTTGTTCCTTCCTGACTATAATAGGTTTCATCTTTGCCTGGAAAGAATCAATCACATATATAATTATTCGGCCCCTGTAATCATAATATTTGTCAAAGGGAAGCGGGATTGTGTCCTTATACAAGGATGGCTGAAGTAAGATGTATCCCCTGATGGTGTCCGTCTGTCCGGCTAATACCGCCAGGCCTTTATAAAAATGGGAATAGTAGGTTGGATAGGTCGCAAAAGATTTTGGTGTAACGCAAGTACAAGTTAAAAATATTAAAAAGATTAATCGTCCCATAAAATCAACAGAGTGATATTGCCCTAAATTACTGCTAACGACCAAATCTTGCCGCATTACAGATACCCATATCCGTACGTCTGATGCCGAAGCCCGGTCATTGATTTTATGTTGAAGTTACAACAATCGACCTATAGAATAATGTCGGCCGGGGCCGAAGGTAGAAAATGATTTATAATACTAGTCATTAACCTGTCGGTATTGAGGCAAACCTATGTTGTGATTTGCTTTCAAATTAAGTTCTGACGATCTTTGATAACAACTTTTATGCCTTTCTGAACCGTCCCTATTTTGTTGTGATTTGCTTTCAAATTAAGTTCTGACGATCTTTGATAACAACTTTTATGCCTTTCTGAACCGTCCCTATTTTGTTGTGATTTGCTTTCAAATTAAGTTCTGACGATCTTTGATAACAACTCTCCTTATGGTTGGTTTTATTTTGATGGTGTTGTGATTTGCTTTCAAATTAAGTTCTGACGATCTTTGATAACAACACTTCAATATGGAAGGCGTGGAAGTAAAGGGTTGTGATTTGCTTTCAAATTAAGTTCTGACGATCTTTGATAACAACACGCTTCCCCCATAGGTATTATCTTTCCTGTTGTGATTTGCTTTCAAATTAAGTTCTGACGATCTTTGATAACAACTCAGAAAGGGAATTACAGAAGCTAAAAGGGGTTGTGATTTGCTTTCAAATTAAGTTCTGACGATCTTTGATAACAACACAAATATCATTATGGCCATCATTGGTGTGTTGTGATTTGCTTTCAAATTAAGTTCTGACGATCTTTGATAACAACATTGTGTGTAAACATAAACTGCCTGCGGTGTTGTGATTTGCTTTCAAATTAAGTTCTGACGATCTTTGATAACAACATACGCGGGCAAAAAAACCTGTTGGGAACGGTTGTGATTTGCTTTCAAATTAAGTTCTGACGATCTTTGATAACAACGAGATGGTATGAAAATGTTAGTATGTCAAAGTTGTGATTTGCTTTCAAATTAAGTTCTGACGATCTTTGATAACAACAAGCTAAACTATTTGATTGAACCAGTAGGGTTGTGATTTGCTTTCAAATTAAGTTCTGACGATCTTTGATAACAACTAGAGTTTGCACCAGCTACATTTTTTCTTAGTTGTGATTTGCTTTCAAATTAAGTTCTGACGATCTTTGATAACAACCGTCGGCGGGTATTTGATTTATACTAAATGTTGTGATTTGCTTTCAAATTAAGTTCTGACGATCTTTGATAACAACAAATTATAATTCTTGTTTGAAATGTTGCTGTTGTGATTTGCTTTCAAATTAAGTTCTGACGATCTTTGATAACAACCAGGAATTTCAGTTTGACGCAATAATGGGCGTTGTGATTTGCTTTCAAATTAAGTTCTGACGATCTTTGATAACAACTCGACGCTTCCGCGGAAAAATCCCGTAGCTGTTGTGATTTGCTTTCAAATTAAGTTCTGACGATCTTTGATAACAACGCGCTTTTGCGGGCGGATGACATCGCTACGTTGTGATTTGCTTTCAAATTAAGTTCTGACGATCTTTGATAACAACCGGGGAAAGCCCTGAAGCTAAAAAGGAGGAGTTGTGATTTGCTTTCAAATTAAGTTCTGACGATCTTTGATAACAACTAAATTGAGTACTTTTACTCTTGACAATAGTTGTGATTTGCTTTCAAATTAAGTTCTGACGATCTTTGATAACAACATAAAAGCAATCGAAGCACTACTTTCATAAGTTGTGATTTGCTTTCAAATTAAGTTCTGACGATCTTTGATAACAACACAAGTGCATATATAGCATGGACGGGTTTGGTTGTGATTTGCTTTCAAATTAAGTTCTGACGATCTTTGATAACAACCGATCTGGAAAATGGTATGCTTACGTTCAGTTGTGATTTGCTTTCAAATTAAGTTCTGACGATCTTTGATAACAACTCCCGCTTGCCGTTCCTGCAACAGCACAGGGTTGTGATTTGCTTTCAAATTAAGTTCTGACGATCTTTGATAACAACCTTGACACGGACGCGAACAATACCAATTAGTTGTGATTTGCTTTCAAATTAAGTTCTGACGATCTTTGATAACAACACATCATTTCATAACAACGTTTTATCGCGGTTGTGATTTGCTTTCAAATTAAGTTCTGACGATCTTTGATAACAACCGCAACCAAAATGCGAACAGTATTTAAGCCGTTGTGATTTGCTTTCAAATTAAGTTCTGACGATCTTTGATAACAACGAAGTCGTCGAAACAGCAAGAATACCTTCGTTGTGATTTGCTTTCAAATTAAGTTCTGACGATCTTTGATAACAACCATCATGGAGATGGCCGAATATCTGACCCGTTGTGATTTGCTTTCAAATTAAGTTCTGACGATCTTTGATAACAACTCTTGACACGGACGCTAACAACACCGATTAGTTGTGATTTGCTTTCAAATTAAGTTCTGACGATCTTTGATAACAACAGCTTAAGCGCAAATCCTTATCTGTAAAGGGTTTTCAAAGAAAACAAGAACTAAAAAATGCATTTTTAAAGCCATTGGAGGTATTCGCCCAATGGCTTTTTGCATTTCTAAGCAAACAAAAAGCCACTGGTTATTTAAGGAAACTTGGAAGCTCACGCAACTTTTCCAAAGTTCCAAAACTTTGGAAAAGTTTGAAGGCAAACCCGCAGCTAAAATAATTCTAATTGTTGCGGAACTTCAATTGATTCGGCAGGGGAGCGGCCGTAAAAAACCTCCATCATCCCGAATTGCTTGTCGGTAATGGTCATCATGCCCACATGGCCTTTTTCAGGCAGTATCCTTTTTACCCGTTTAATATGTACTTCGGCATTTTCCATGCTGGCGCAATGCCGCAGGTAAATGCTGAACTGGAACATGGCAAATCCATCTGCCAACAGTTTTTTTCTGAAATCGGCGTAGATTTTCCTGTCCTTTTTGGTTTCAGTCGGCAGGTCAAAAAATATAAGTACCCACATAATGCGGTATGCATTTAAACGGTCGGCCTTCATTCCTTTTATTATTAAGGAAACCAACTTTTCCAAAGCTCATACATGCCTTACTGATTTATCATCCATTTTGAGCTTTGGAAAAGTTCAAAAAGCGTTTATGTATTTTGTCTTCATGGCATTTCAGGATAAAGAATTTTTCTTTGCTCACCCGTATAGCATTTGGCGAGAGAGGCTGCCGTGCGTTGCGCAGCAATCAGCAAGGGGCTTGTGCCTTCGTCTATTATCACATCCGTTGTTGGCAATTTCAGCAGCTTCACTTTTAGTCCCTGTGTCAGCACATCAACGGCTGATGTTTCATCAACAATATTCCTTACGATCACATCTACAAAAGGCCGGTATGGTTCCATAATATCATCTGCCAGGCAATAAGCATTATACCTGTTGCGGTGAAAAATACCGAGCGTGGGCAACAAGCCTGCGCCAACAATGGCTCTTGCCACAATGGCCCGCAGTATGGCATAGCCGTAATTCAGCAAATTGTTGGGTGGCGGGCCTTCGCGTTTGCGGAAGAACTGCCAGGCATCAGGAAAAAGATGGCTCCAGTAATAGGCGGCAGCCTTCGCTTCATTATTATCCGCATCGCCGCTTTTTACTGATTGGGCGGAGGTTTTAAGATAATTATTGGCGATATCCCATTTACCAAGCACTTTACTTTGATTGGTAATTTTTGCCTTCACGGTTTGTTGCCAGAGCTGTTTTTTTAAAGGTTCTGTAGCTTCTATCTGTGCTTTGAAACGTTCGCTTTGCACGGTGTTGCCTTCCAATGACAGCAACATGCCGCTGGGGTGATGGGTTTCGTTGCAGGTAACCACTGCTGCATTGTTTTCAACAAGCTTATCCAGCAAATAATGCGAAATGGTGATCTGCTGGTGCTCCAGCACCAGGATGCCTATATCTTCAATCGGTATAATTTTTTCAGGGATGTTTTCGCAGCCTTTAATATGCTCATAACTTGCTACCAACTGGTTGTTGCGGCATTTGAGGTGGCATGGGTTTTCTATACAAAGCGTGCGTTTGATCATGGATATCGGCAATGGACTATTAAGTAACGGTTTCGGGCTGTTATTTAGTGCATAGGGAGAATACCCGCTTTTCCAAAATTCCGAAACTTTGTAAAAGCTACATATAGGTTTTAAGATTTAATTATCAAACATGTCATTCGTTTTCAGGTAAACAGGTTGTTGATGAAACTTAATAAAGCTATCTTTCTCATTGAACCATTGCAGCCCTTCATTGCAGCAGTCCGCTTTTCCAAAGTTCCAAAACTTTGGAAAAGCTTTATAGATCTTTTCAAGATTTAATCATCAAACATATCATTCGTTTTCAGGTAAACAGGTTGCTGATGAAACTTAATAAAACCATCTTTCCCATTGAACCATTGCAGCACCTCGTTACGTTTTATTCTCGTACCTGCACTGGAAAGAATAGTATGATAAGACGATCATTTCCATTCATCTACAGAATGCACAAATCCATGATGCACGGGATTGGAATGAATGTAATGGATGATTTTTGAGAAATAGCTATCCTTTTCCACCTGCTGCCGTTTAAAGTTTTTTAAAAAAAGTGAGCCCATCCGGTTATATTTTTTGTTGAACGATAAGGTATAGCTGCTGAAAAAGTTCGAGAATTGTTTGCTGATGCAATTTGCCTCTATGAGCTTTTCCAAAGTTTTGAACTTTGGAAAAGCTGCAACAAGCTGCCCTTCGCTTTTTATTTTTATCAAAAAGTGAAAATGGTTTGGCATCAGGCAATATGCCAGTGTCTCGGCCACTTGATAGATATACAAATCATATTTCTGCAGAAAGAAGCGGTAGTTCTCGTCTTCCCTGAACAGGTTTTCATTCCCGATGGCGTGGTTGAAGATATGGTAATAGCTTAAAGGCTGTAATGTATCCATAAGAAAGGTTTTTATACGAAGAACAAAAATCATTGGGCGGCCATCTCCTTCCTTTTCCAAAGTTCCAAACTTTGGAAAGGGTGGATTAGAACTTCCATTTTATTTCACCATCAGGTTTTATTTCAAAGTGTTTGCCTTCGATAACACAAAAGAATTTATCTGCTGTCAAAGCAAGCTTTGCTTGGTATTTGCTTGTATCAATATTTTTTTCCTCATTCTTTTGTAATACTTCTTTTTGTCGTGCATCAATATGATTGACTAAATAGATATAAATTGTATTCCCAGCAGGGGTATTAAAATTATTTACTACAAATAACCTTTTGGAGAGTGATATTGTATCAAGTCCTTTTAACTCTTCAATTGTATTTATTTTTTCGTCAAGCAATATTACTTTCATCCCCGATTGAATGATATGATACAATGGCAATTCAACTTTTTTGGTTCCTTTCAGTGTTTTATTATAATTAGGATTATTAAATAAATCATTCACGTTTTTAATTTTAAGGATTGCTAATTCAAAACGGGAAAGCAATTTAAAATTTCGCATTCCATTATTTTCAAAATAAAGGCAAACAACCATTTCATCATTACCAGCGAGGACATCTCTTTTATGAGAGAATTTAGAAACAAATTCATTCTTTCTTATATCGAGTGTTTTTTCTTTTGATAAAAAACCGGCTGCTTTAGAAACCTTGCATCGTATATGTCGCAATGGATTGATTGGATTTCCATTTTTATCTCTTGTTTTATCAAATGCCCAAATTGGTTCTGAAATGGCTTGCTGAAATGATTTGCCAGACTGCATTCTGTTATTAATAAGGGTTGTGAGATAACTTCTTAAATTCAAGTCTACTATTTTTTTAAATTTATCTAAACTATCAAGTTCTGATAATAATATCTTTTTTACCACGAATAATTCATCATTGCCATCCTTTTGCTGAAAAATAAAACTCCCATTACCATCAGTTTTTGGATAGTATTTATTGTTTTTGAATTCATATTCCGGTTGTTTTATTAATGTCATAAAACTTTCTTCATGTAATTGTCCTCGTACTGTATCACCCTTTGCTGTTAATGGTATTTTATTGCCTTTCTCATCTAATTTAAAATGCCATTTGCCATTAGTGTCTTTATATTTTACAAATTGTTGCTTGCCTCTTTTTCTAACATTCTTATAAGTTTGTGTAAGTGTTCTGTGTTGTGCTTGGTAGTTGATTAAAATATCTTCTTCAATGCCAATAATAAACCGCTGGTGAAAATTATTCCATTGTCTTGGCTTTTCGTGATAACGTAGCTTGTTTTCTTTTGCCTCATTATATCGTAATAAGATTTTATCTCGCACAATAGCAGGTGGGATTAGCGTAAGCACAGCAGCATCTATGGCGTGATGGCTGTGCTTTGCTCTTTCTTTATTTTCGTCTCCTTTTATTTGATAGATTTTTTTAAAGATGTTTAACATTCCATCTTCGTTATCATACCTATTTTGTCTGGCTTTTTGAACTTCTATTTTGTTGAATACCGTTTTTAAATATGGCAAAGTATATTTGGTAATTGTTTGCGTATCTTTTAACTGGCTATTTCGCCAGCCTGATTTATATTCTTCGCAGGTGAATGTTTCTAATTTTTTGCGCCAGTAATCCAATTCCATTTGATTATAATGACGGAATTGTATACAATCATCTTTTCTTTTCTTTGTTGAAGCAATTCTGGTTTGTTTTTTCCAGAAATCTACTTGTTCTTTTAAGTGTTCTATTCTTTCATAAGAAATAAATTCAACTTCTTTTCCTCTAATTTTTTTTGTTTCAACCTTTCTTTCTCCAAAAACGATTTCAATATTTTTAATAATCGGTTTATAAACATTTCCATTTATAGTCACTTCTTCGAAATAGTTTGGGCAGTCAAACGGGATTTTCTTTTTCTTAATTTCCCTATTGTAATAAGCATCGGCAATGGTAAGGTTCTTGAGTTCGTTATCAAAACTCATGCTTGCCGGGATGGAATGCTCGATGTCATATTTTGTGCCAATGAACACATCGCAACTTTTTATTTGTTTTCCGGTATATAAGCACATCATGTTTTGCTCTTTCCATAATCGTATTTTATCAATGAGCGTTTTGTCTTCTCTATCATAAGCCGTAGCACATTCTTTATTTATTTCATCAATAATCTTCTTAAAATCTTCGTTTTCTTTTTCCCTGTCTCGTTGCCACTTTTCAATCGCTTTTCTTTTATTAGCATCGTTCAACTCACGGGCTATTTCTACTACAACTCTGGTGTCTTCATCAATCTTTCCTGTTTGTAGCAAATAATTCAATAAGCGTTTTAATTTATGCAGCGTTTTCAAAGCCATTGGGTTTTTAAACCCTCTGCTTATTGGCTGTGGGTCGCCCAATTGCTTTATAGTTCCAGCATTTTCTAATTTTATTTCTTTAGCATTCGGATAAGTTTCCTGTTCTGACGGATGCCACAGATAATCCAAATGTTTATCGTCAATTTCATACGTGTTTTTTAAATGTGTTTTTATTCTTTCATGAAGATTGGGCATTGGTAAGAAGAGTTCATCTTTTTTACCGTGAACCGGTTTTTGTAAAAAGGCTTTGAAATATCTGGAAACATAACTTTTTGCAGATGCTCTTTCTTCTTCAGTTTTTTTATTCCACGATTTTGAGCCAATGATTTCCTCAACCTTTTCTTCAATCAATTTATTTTCCTGCTCGTCTAAATCTCTGTTATCTTCTATTCTGTAACGCTGATCACTGTTCAGTTCGTTTCTGATTAAATCATTTACACAAGCGTTCAATATTTTTTCTTCATCATGTTCTTTTCTTAGTTGGCGATAAATCGTTTCGAAATTATTAGTGAGGGATTCATCAATATTTTTATTGCCAAATACTTTTGGAAGGTTAGCTAAGTAAATTACTTCGCTGTATATGAAACCTTTGTAGAGATATGGCAATATTTTTTTAATGGCAGACAAGCTAAGCGTGGCATATCCTTGCTGTAATTTTATTTTGGAAAATTTTTCTGCATTCTCTTCGCTAAGATTTAATTTGGAAGTGGCAAAATCTTTCAATTTTTCTGTGCTGTCAAAAGTAAATAATACATGCCATATATCTTCGAAAGAATAGTTGCATGGTTTTAGTTGGTTATTCAAAGCTGCTTGCCATCCCAATTCATTCTTCCAATTCTCGCCAAACAGTTTTTCAAATGAATTAAGCAGTTTGGAGGAAATTACTTTTGTATCATCTTTAAAATTTGCTTGCATTACTGATCCATCCCTCTTTAATTGTTTAAGGATGGAACTTAACTTGAAGTCGGTGCTTGCATTATAGAATAAGGGATAAATTTTTTCTTTTAAATAGCTTGCTTTATCAACATTTTCGGGAACTGATATTTTTAAATTATTGATAAAAATCCATGTTCTGTATTCTTCATACAGTGGATGGCTGACAGGGCATCTGCTTTTATTTTTTTCAAATGTACAAATGCCAACCAATCCTTTTTGGCTTCTTAATGGACGTTGCCAGACGATTGCTTTCCAGAGTTTTTTATACACATCATCGCTCAATCCTTGCACACGACAGATTTCTTTTAATTCTGCATCATAATCGGTTCTTAAATTGTAGCGCTTTCGTATTCTTGCATTTTCTTCTTTTTGCAAATAATAAAGGGCTGCACCAAGGGTTTTGTATTTTTCAATGTATTCAGCAATATCGTTTCTGCCTTTTGTTCCACTGTCCTTGCTTCCTTTCAGCATGGTTTGAGCTTCTTCTTCATCTCTGCCTTTAAAGCCTCGCCGCTGAACTAACTGATAAAATATACGACCCAATATATTGGGATTTTTTTCAAAAATTTCTTTATGTTTTTTTTCTTCGCTTACTGCTATAACCCGGAATATATAATAGCTCTCATGCTTATCAAATCCTATCTGTTCAAAATCGGGTTTGCCATCGCCGTTAAAATCAAATCGCAACCATTGAATGAATTTTTCCGATTGGGGATATTTTCTTCCCGTTCCTTTCTTATAACGCCTCCACTCATCCAAGTTATCAATGGTTAATGGACACATTTTTGAATCAATAAGAAATTCAAGTAACTGCCACTTCCTGTATTTTTCCGCCTGATAATTTCTTCGTTTGTGCCTGCTTTCAGTGCGCTTTTGTACCATCGGATGCTCCCCAGACTTGTCTTCTGCAACACCTTTGTCAAAAGTTAGCACACCCTTATCAATTATCTGATTGTCTAATTCAGAGTTGATTTCTCTGATTGCCCAACCAATTGAATTTGTTCCTAAATCAAGACCTAAAATTTTTTCCATATTGGTAATTAGTTTTTATTTTTGCATTGAAAGCTTATCACAATAAGGCTATAAGCCGAAGATAATTTCTTAAACCCTGCGTATTCCGTGGGGTTTTTCTTTATCTAAATGACATTCTCTCTCTTTGTTCGTGTAACTACCGCTTTTCCAAAGTTCCAAAACTTTGAAAAAGCGGTTCATTCAAGCCCATTTTCTTTTCTAAATATACCCAAAGTTCACCTGCCGAATAAACCGTATACATACGTGTTTTTTATTAAATTTTATTTTGTAATACAATTACGAGTTACTTAAACACAGTAGTTAACCTTATACCGGAATAAACATTAGATTTGTCCCGAGTAAAAAGCCATTATGAAAAAGCATTTCAATAATAAACTTATCCTTTTTCTTCTTCAGGTTATTTTTTCGGGGGCAGGGTTTTCTCAAACCATCAACTGCGCTGATATTAAAAATGGCGTGTTCGTCTTCTTTTCAAAAAAAGACGGGACGAAGTCTGTTTACACGCGTTCGGGCAATGTGCAAAAAGAATTCAACCCATCAACAAGGGAAACCGTTTTCTGGGACCTGGAATGGGTGTCTGATTGTGCCTATACCCTGAAATACAATTCAGGACTGGAAGACAAACCCAAACAGGAAATGGAACTGCTTAAAAAACATAAGTTCCTTTACCAAATCAGCAGCGTAACAGAAGATTATTATGTGTTTGAAAGTTTTCTTGACAAAGCTACCAATACCCCTGCATGGAGCGACACGCTTTGGATAAAGCAACGGAAAGATGCGAAGAACAAAACCATCAGCAACCCAAGGATTGACAGCCTGCTTGCGATCAGGAAAGCAGCATACGATGACTGGCTGACCAGGACGGCTACACTTTATATTTTCAGGCCGGGAAAGTTTTCGGAATCTCTTGATGTCTGCACTATTTATTGCAACGATACGGCCATCTGCACCATGACCAATAAAGCAGCATACATTGTGCGCCTGCTGAAAGAAGGGCCTATGACATTTGTGGCCAAAGTGAGGAAGCAGGAAATGCCCCTGAAGATTGATGTGCAGTATGGCAAAAAATATTATCTGCGTTGCGAGATCAAATGGGCCATCCCGGCAAGGCCGATACTCACGCTGTCGGACTTAAATGAAGCAAAGCCTTATTTTGATGAGATGAAGTAGTGGCAGACAGTTTAGAAGCGTGAGCAAAGGCTTCCAAAGTTTTTAAAACTTCGGAAGTCTGGAAAGCCGCTCCGTAAGCTTTGTCTATTCTGTCTCAGCCTCCACAGTAACCTGCTTGCCGCCGAAATCTAAACTCTTTGCTATTTGCATGCTGAGTTTGTTGCCATCAAAAACACAGGTGAATGTTTCCGAATGCGGGCTTTCGATATAGCGCAGCATCAATTGCAGCGTTTGCCTATCTTTCCATGAATAACTACCTTCTACCTTTGCGGGGTAAAGCATGCTGCGGTCTTCCATACCAGCTTCGCCCAACGCAGGACCAGGGAGGCTGGTTTCACCATGTTGCCATTTGCCTGCACCAAAATTTATTTTATGATAGGTGTTATTGATGCGGATGGTCATACTGCATACCTCATTAGAAAAATCAAACAGGAGATGTTGAATATTCAGTACGTTTGGCGAAGCCACATAAATTTTATGGCTGATATTTTTTGATAAAGGCTCACTGTTTTTTGGCGCCAACGGCAATGCCAGCGATTGTATTTTTTTCTTCAGCTTTAGTTGCGCATCAGCATGAGCAGGCAGGGGCTTGTCTTTGAAAGCAGGCAGCAGGTATTTCCATACCAGGTTAATCTCTTCCTGCATATCAGGTGTCTCCGCCGTGATGGCAAGGGCAGCATCCTGTTCCGGCATCACGATCATGAACTGGCCGAAAGCGCCGTCGCCGCGGTAGGCATTATGCCTGCAACGCCACATCTGGTAACCATATCCCTGCAGCCAGTCACTGGAATCTTTTTTCGATTGCGGTGCATTGGGATCCTGCATGATCTTCATCGTGCTTGCTTCTTCGATCCATTCAGGAGATATAATTGGTTTGCCATTCCATTTTCCTTTCTGCAAAAACAGTTCAGCAAATTTGGCCATGTCTTCCGTCTTCAGTCGCAGTCCCCAGCCTCCTGTGTTGATGCCGTGCAGGTCGGTTTCCCAGTCGATGTGTTGAATGCCCAGCGGATCAAAAAATCTTGGTTTCAGGTAATCGATGGTTTTTTGGCCGGTTACTTTTTGTATAATAGCCGAGAGCATATACGTGCCCATGGAATTGTAGAGGAATTGTGTTCCCGGTTCATGCAGGATCGGCGTGTGCAAAAAGCCTTTGATCCAGTTGGTATCCGTAGTGATAATCCTTCCGGTGGGATCGGGCTCCTGCCCGTCGCTCATCATCAGCACATCTTTCACCGTCAGTTCGCTCAGCCATTTGCTTACGGTGTCAGGAAGATCATTCGGGAAAAAAGAAACCACTTTATCAGATAAGGATATTTTTTTCTCCTGTATCGCAAAACCAATAGCCGTAGCTGTAAAACTTTTGCTACAGGAATAGAGCGAATGGCGAAGGTTGGGCCGGTAAGGGTTCCACCATCCTTCAGCAATTACTTTGCCATGGCGCAGCAGCATGAAACTGTGAAATTCCGTTTTGCCTTTTGCCGTGGCCTCTAAAAATTTTATGATGTCACCGGAAGATACCCCTTCCGCTTCCGGTACACTACGCGGAAGTTTTGCTGATGGCTGGGCATTAACATTCCATGAAATGCATAAGCACAATAAAATTGAAATGGGAAGTGAACGACGGGTTGGCATAAGCGGTGCGTTGGTTTTGATGAAAAAAAGCATATTAAATATACGAGGAATATTTTGGCTGTATATCAGGGGAATCCCTCTGCAAGATTATTATATGCGGCTACTTCGGGCAAGAGGAAATTTTTATTCCGCAGTTGTAACAACAGGCTTGAGCATGTTAAACAAAAACAATCCAGGCCATGCAGACAGCTTCTGTTTTAATGAATGAATTGAATTAACTTTAAACAATGGCTGAATTGTAGGACCAGGTGCAACCTGAGGATATAAAAACCAGAAACCCTAAATAGTGTGAAAAAATTCATTTTTGCTACCATACTCATACTGATCATTGCTGCAGTTTATTTATTTTTTGTAAAACAAAAAGAGGGGGCAATAAATAGCCCGGTTAACGGAAACGACAAATCCATTGCAGTAATCCCTTTTTCCAGTTTAAGTAACGATACTGCACAGGAATATTTCAGCGACGGGCTTACTGAAGGGATTATTAATTCCCTGTCGCATTTAAAACACCTGAAAGTTTCAGCAAGAAACTCCGTATTTAAGTTCCGAGCAAAAAATATAGATGAGAAGGAGGCCGGGAGGGAGCTTGGCGTACAAATGCTTCTTGAAGGAACTGTTCAAAGGCAGGGAGACCGGGTTCGGGTGAATGCCCAACTGATTAATGCAGAAGATGGGTTTACTCTATGGTCTGAACAATATGATGAAGAGGCAAACGATGCCTTTACGATCCAGGATAAAATTTCCGGCGCCTTATCAAAGAAATTGCAGGTAACTGTACTGAACAATGTACAGGAAAGCACAAAAAAATCACCGGGTATTGAAGCTTATGAATTATACCTGAAAGGCAGGTCATTCTGGAATAAAAGAACGCCGCCTAACCTCAAAAAGGCAATCGATTATTTTAATCAGGCTATTGCAATTGATAGTAATTATGCATTGGCATTTTCCGGAATAGCAGATTGCTACACGGCCTTAGGATATGGCAGTTTTATTGCGCCTTCGGATGCATTTCCTAAAGCATTGCAGGCTGCTGTACGAGCGTTGCAATTAGATTCCACATTGGCAGCGCCCCACGCATCAATTGGTTATTACCGGTTTTATTACGACTGGGATTGGGCCGCAGCAGAGCAGGAATTCCGGATAGCCATAGCATTGAACCCGAATTATGAGTTGGCTTATGATTGGTATGGATATTATCTCACGGCCATGAGAAGGTATGATGAAGCTGCCAGCATTTTTAAAAAAGCTGCTGAACTAGACCCCTTGTCTGCCCCTATTATGACAGACATGGGATTCAGTTTGTATTATGGCGGCAGGTACGATTCTGCGATTAAACAATTGAATGCCTCTCTGCAACTGGACCCAAAACTTAACCTAAGCCATCTTTGGCTGGGACGTAGCTTTGAAGCACAGAAAAAATATAAAGAAGCTATTACAGAATATAAAAATGCATTATCGGCTAATGCAAACTGGGCGGTTGCACTGGCCGCAATTGGCCATGTGTATGGCATTACAGGAGATCATCAGCATGCCCAAGAAATTTTAGACAGTATGATGACCTTGTCTGCTAAACAATTTGTAACGGCTTATGGAATTGCACTTGTGCATGCCGGGCTTGATGATGATAAGCGCAGTATTGAATGGTTGAACAAAGCCTACGATGAACGGTCCAACTGGCTGGTTTGGCTGAAAACAGATACGCGATGGGGATCTTTAAAAGAGGATAAGCGTTTTGTGGAATTAATTAATAAAGTCGGTCTTCCTCAATAAAAATTTTTTAGTATTTTTTAAAAGAAAAATTGGTACTGCATTACAAATTGCCCTTTGCGTGGTGATGCCCTAAACAAATCATTACCTTGTAAGTAGTATACAGGCCTGTTTTGATAGTCGAAAGAAATTTTACTGGTATTACTTTTCAGAAACCAGTTAATACCCAAATTGTACAGCAGCATTTTTTTGTCAAGCCGGTCATATTTAGCAGCCTGGGCAGTTGCATAGGGCATTAAGGTTCCCAACTGATTCCCCAATAAATTTTTTTTACATAAGTAACCGAATTGTGCGTACATAATATTGCCGGTACCAAACATCGGAAAGGCATTGCCCTGGCTGCCTGCAGGATATTTTGCGGAAGCCAGCCCATCTGCCGGGTTCATTACCCCGATGTAACGCAGGTATCCATGCCCGTAATCATAATTAAAATACCCGATATAAGCATTCAAAGCAGTCCCTTTTTGCTTGTTCAAAGGAGCATCATAAAACACCGCAACCGACCAGCAATTCAGGGGATGATAATTTATGGTGCGGCCACTGTCCGGACTTGACCATGTAGCATTTTTCTGGTAAATAAAACCGGCTTCCAGGTTCAAAACTTTTTTCTTGCCATAATAAGTGCCCGGCATAAATAAAATGACATGTGGCTCTCTTTCAAAAAAGTTCCAGATAAACAAGCCACTGTATTGCAGGGAATGGCCTTGTTGAGCGAAGCTTGCATTGGCACTGGTTGGATTACCAACAGGCGGAGCCGGGCTGCTTGTAGTTACCGGAAACGGGTCGCTTAAAATGGCACGGTAGTCCAAATGCCCGATCTGGCCTCTTGCAAAAAAACTCAGTTTGCGCCCGGCCTGATCTGTAAGATCAAATGTAGGCAAAGTAAAAACAGGTATGTCGGTGGACAGAATGTTGACGAGTTGCGGCTGTGTAAAACGTGAAAGGCCATTGGCAATTGTAAGGCCGCCGCCAAGTATCAAATCTTCGCTTCCCTTTTTTACTTTAAATTCAGCCAATACATCCTGTATGAAGGAAGTGAATTTTCTCTGCGAAAGAAAATTAAAATTGTCCTGACCGAAATGCAAATAAAAAAATGCATGGTCGGTAAGCTGTCCAAACAATTGAAAGCGCAATCTCCTGATCCCAATGTCGAAAGTTTCATTTGCAGGTTGTTTCAATACTGTAGATGACGGGTTATTCTGGTTAAACCTAAACCATAGCTGTCCCAACAGAACCAGTTTCACATAATGCGTTCCGTCATCATTCAGTTTCAGCCGCAGCTCATCCATTTCTTTTTTCCTGGCGCTGTCTTGCGCGTGTATATTAATTGATGGTGTTTGGCAAGTGAGCAAAATAAGAAAGAGCCTGGTAAAACGATATTTCATAAATGCTGTAAGGATTTTTACGAAGTTAATTTGGTTTTGTAAACCCTCATAAAGTTCATTGAATAAATCAATATCATCTATTGACGTATTATACGAGGTGAGCCATCTGCTTGTTTGAGTGAGTATTTAGTGATAATAAATTAGCAAACTGCTTTGACGTAAAAGTTTTATATAAAAATTCAGCACCTTATAGTTTGTTGACGCAATTATTTAACTTAGAATATTCTTTTTTGTATGCTCCTATTGCCTTATAAATCATACCAGTTTACGGCAGCGCATGCATTGCGCCGGTTTATTTTCATTCAAAAATTTTGCGCAGTTGCAATGGTTTTGTTTTTTATTTTGCCGGGTATTATTCCGGCACAAAGAACTAAAATCGACAGCCTCAAAAAAAAATTACCAGAATTGAAAGGCGCTGAAAAACTGAATTGCCTGAACACATTGAGCCTGGCATATACTTATCTGAACACGGATTCTGCAAAAGCCTTCGCACAAGAGGCATTGGATGAATCTGCAAGATGGCAGAATGATAAAGCAATGGTGATTGCCCTGAATAATAAAGCCCATATCGCCGGTGTGGACATGCACAATTTTTTATTGCAGGAACAGATTTGCAGGCAAGCCCTTGCGGTGAGTAATAGATTACATGATAAAAAAATGATCGCAGATACCTATCTCAATCTTGCGCTCGCTTTTTTCAGTAAAGGCGATTTTGAAAATGCAGTGAAAACCTGCGATACCGTGATCCGGTTAGCGCAGTTTAATGATATTAAAAAAGAATTGGGTGAAGCCATTGCAATTAAAGGAAGCGCAGATTTTGAAATCGGGAATTATGGAAATTCGTTTGCCTGTTTTAATCAAAGCCTGAAGATTTTTAACAGCATCAATGATTCATATAACATTGCCATCATACTTGCCAAGATTGGAGACCTTTATCGCCTGGCAGGCGATCGTGCAGCTGCATTGAATTTTTATTTTCAAAGCCTGGAATACCCGAAAGCGGATTACTTTACCTGGCATCCCCTGGTTGACCTGGGAGACACTTATTACCTGGGGAGCCAAAGCGATTCTTCACTTTATGAAAGCGACGAATACCTGCAAAGCATAAAATCGATGACTATACGAAGCAGTTATTCAGATTTGCCGGACGCATTAAAAGCTGAAAACGAAATTGCTGAAAGGAATTTTTCCGGGGCATTAACGATACTGATAAAAAATGTAAAGCTGGCTGAATTAAATAATAATAAAACTGAAATGATGCGCTTATTGCTTGATATGGCTAAAGCGTATAGCGGTGAAAAAAACTTCAAAAAGGCTTTTTATTATGCAAGACAGTTGTTGCAGGACGCCTCTGTTCAAAAAGCAAAACAATATTTGCGCGACGGATATTACGTAATGTTTGATATTTATGAACGGTTAAAGCAAACCGACAGCGCTTATTTTTATTTCAAAAAATATAACCGGATGAAAGACTCCGTTGCGCTGAATGAATTTGCAAAAAAACTGGCCATACACCAGGCTGCTATTGAAAATGAAAAGAAAAAAGTACAGATTGATATATTAAATAAAGAAAAGCTCATCAGCCAGCAGCAACTGCAGATCAGTAACCAACAATTGAAAAGTGAATCCCTGGTAAAAAAAATATTGATTGTGGGAGTAGGTATGCTGATAATATTTGGTTTTATTGTTTTCAGGAACGTTACCTTACAACAAAAGAATGAAACCTATAAACGCAGTATGGTTGAAAAAGAATTGGCCATGCAAAAACTGGAGAGCGAAAAAATCAATATAGCATTGCAGCAACGTGCCACCCAACTGGAAATACAGGCCCTGCGTGCCCAGATGAACCCGCATTTTATTTTCAACTGCCTCAATTCCATCAATAAGCTCACTTTAACAAATGAGCCCGAAAAAGCTTCTGACTATCTTACAAAATTTGCAAAACTGATCAGGATGGTACTGCAACAATCCGGGAAGCAGTTAATACCCCTGGAAGATGAGCTGAATTGTCTGCGCCTGTATATGGACCTTGAAAAAAACCGGTTTGATGTACCTTTCAGCTACCAGATTCATTGCTATGGAACATTGGTTCAAAATATCATGGTTCCTAACCTCGTGATACAGCCTTTTGTGGAAAATGCGATATGGCATGGCCTCCAGCCCAAAAAAGAAGGAGTAGGCAGAATTGAGATTGATGTAAAGCACGATAATGACACCTTATTCTGCTCAATAACAGACAATGGGGTAGGAAGGTCTGCTACTGCTCAGCAAAACAGTAATGGCAAATCATCATTGGGAATTCAGCTTATCAAAGACAGGTTACAATTGTTGAATACGAGAGGCTATGCCGAACCTATGGTGGAGATTAAGGATGTGGTAAATGAAAATGGAAAAATTACAGGCACTTGTGTTGAACTAAAAATACCGGTAGAAATAATTTGAAAAATACAGTTATGATCAAAGCAGTTATTATTGACGATGAAAAAAATTGCCGCGATACCTTGCAATGGCAAGTGGCAAAGTATTGCCCGCAAATTGAAATAATCGCCACTGCCGATAATGCAGAAAGCGGGTTAAGCCTGATCAGGAACAAAAAACCTGCATTAATATTCCTGGATGTAGAAATGCCGGGTAAGAACGGGTTTGATATGCTCGAAGAATTAAAAGAAATCAATTTTCATATCATATTCACTACAGGTTTTGAACAATACGCTATCCGTGCCATAAAATTCGGTGCGCTCGATTACCTGGTAAAACCCATTGACAAAGACGAATTGATCACTGCTGTGGGCAAACTCAACAGCCAGTTTTCCCATACTTCACTGGAACAAATAAAAACACTTCTTGAGCAACTAAAAAAACACAAAGATATTTCTTCACAAAAAATTGCCCTGCCTACCCTTCACGGATTTGAACTGGTTCTGTTGACCAACATTATTGTATGTGAAAGCAACAGTAACTATACCCAGGTGCGGCTGGCAAGCGGTGAGCAACTATTAATTTCACGTACGCTTAAAGAAATTGAAGAGCTGCTGGATATGTACCCTTTTTTCCGGGTACACCATTCTTTTCTGGTAAATCTTGCTTATGCAACCCGGTACATTAAAGGCGAAGGCGGTTCACTGATCCTTTCTGATAATATTACGGTGCCGGTTTCACGGACCAAAAAAGAAAATTTACTCAGGCTGATTACTCCCATTTCCCTATAGCTATATTGCATTTATTGTTGTGTGCTCACTCTTTTCCGCAATATGCTCATTCGGGAGTCCCTTCAGTTATTTACAGAAGTATTTTCATGTTATCAATAAATTAATAACTAAAACTATTGTCATGAAAACTTTTCGTTTACGCAATGTACTGGTTAAGATAATTTTGCTGGCAGGTTTAGGCATCTATGTTATTTCCTGCAAGAAGGGACCGGTCGATATTAACCACAACCCCAGATTTGATGAGCTCGATACATCCGGGTGCACTGCTCCGTACAACCTCAATGTAATTCTCAGAGGAGGTGACTCCAAGCGGGGTTTCGGAGATCAGTCACTGGGGTTTCTCAAATTCAGGCAGAATGATACGGTACATGTTATTCACCTTGACACCTGGGTGTTTAATCTTTTACCTAATCATGCCTATTTATTACAAAGAGCCGTTAACCCGATTACAGACAGTTCCTGTAGCAGCACCGCATGGCTCACGCTGGGATTAGGTTTAACCCCACAGGCATTGCACACCGACAAATTCGGGTTTTGCTACGAACCTCTTTACAGGAGTGTAGCTGCAATACCCAGTGGCACACAATTCAGGATACATTTTCAAATCGTAGATTCAGCAACCTTAGAAACGGTCTTGAGCAGTGACTGTTTTAGCTATACGGTCAGATAACTTCAACCTTCCGGTTTACATTAATCAGAAGATGGTCTCTGAGAAACAAAACTTCCGAAGTCTGAAAGGCTTTGGAAGTTTTTGGTAGCGTTATGAGGATCAAATGTACGGGGAAAATTTTAGTATGGTGCATTAATGAAACATCAGAAGTGGGGGCTTAGGATGTTTGGGAGATTAAGGCGTAAGGAATGGCTTTTACAGTCCAGCCGACCGTCACCAAACCGTTTTTTGCTGCTTGTGTTTTTGAGATTGTCCTAAATTAATTCGTCAACCCGAAAGGCCCATTCCATATGTTTATTTAGGTCTTGGCGTATAATCAAATTCAGTTGCCCTACATGATGTTGGGTATGTCTCAGGTTATAAAGTAAAATCTCGAAAATTGAATAATCCATATCATCTTCTTGATTTCCTTCAGTAAACCTTATATCAAATTTTTCAATATCAGTCAATCCGTCAATTATTTTTTTACACTTCAAACGGCTTTCTTTCAAATAATCAATTAGCTCTTGTCTGCTGTATATCTTGTCGGGAATCATATCGCCAATGGATTCAGGAGGCCTTTCCTCCTTGTCTTTAATAGTAAATGTTAAAACTGGCGAAAAATTTTTTGGAGGGATTGAAAGATAATAGTCTAAAAATATAACACTGTGATAGGCTAAATAGTAAAACCGTTTATTTGTTGTAAAATAGTTGTCAGGACAATTTGAAATAACGTTTATAAGCATGTCAATGCTTGCTCCAAATTGCCGCCAAAGACTTTCTTCGATTTTATTTATCATCATGTGCCAAAGTTATCAAGTTATTTTTAGCATTGCAGGCCAATCATAAATCTACTAATGTTTTGTTCACGCTTTCATTATTCTTCAATTGGAAATGGAACAAAAATAAAATTGAAATACAGTAACAACATTTTACAGATTTTGATGCATGATTTGAATGCATCAAAATCAAATTCATCAGAAACCGTTTACTTCTTCTGGAATTGCCGTAATAAGTTTATTAACAAAAAATCAGAAGGTATAAAACAGGAAAGCAACATTGTATGCCCTATAGAATATTCCCTGAAATAAAAATATCCCTGTAAAATATCAATGTACAGGGATATCATTTTAATTCCGTGCCCAAGACTGGATTCGAACCAGCACATGGTTTCCCACGCTGCGACCTGAACACAGTGCGTCTACCAATTTCGCCACTTGGGCATCTTGTTTTCAGGGACTGCAAAATAATGAAAAAATATGGCTACTGTCAAATTTCTCGCTTGTCAATATTTTGCCATCCGATCAGTAATACACCTGTTATAACCAATATGGTACCGATTATCTGTTCTGAAAAAATTTTATCTCCCAAAATAAAATGAGCCTGTAATACGGTTGATACCGGGCCGATACTTGTCATTATGGCTGTGTTATTAGGCCCGATGGTTTTCATACCATAAGATAACATGAAGGAAGGAATTACAGTGGCAATCAGTGCCAGCAGCATACCGTAACCAAACAAGGAGCGGTTAAACAATACATCAATATTGTGCTTTTGTAAAATAAAATGAAGAAGAACCCCGCCTGTTGCAGCCAGCATGGCATAGGCAGTGAACTTAGTAGCTCCCAGCTTAGGTATCATTCTGCCACTGCCTACCAGGTAAACAGAGTAGGTAATGGCACATATAAAAATCAAAAAACTTCCCCAATACAAATCAGGCTTGCCGTTATCAATTTTAATTTCTCCAAAATAAGCAATACCTATTCCTGCATAAGTTAAAGCCAGCGCTATTTTCTGGAGCCTGTTAATTTTTAATTTAAATGCAAAAGAGTTGATCAGCACCGCAAAAGTGGGGTACAAAAAGAGGATAAGCCTTTCCAACCCTGCAGACACATATTGCAAACCCACAAAATCGAAATAACTACTGAGGTAATAGCCGGCAATACCCAGAATGATTACGTACACCCATTGACGTTGAGTCATTTTTACATTGTCTTTTTTCAGGCTGGCCAATATGGCTACACCCATGTAAAAGGGTAGCGAGAAAATCATACGCAATACCAGCAATGTCAATGGATCTACAGATGTGGCGCGAAATGCTTTTTTAATAATGATTGCCTTGGTGGAAAATAAAATCGCCCCCAGGAATGTAATAAAAAAACCCGCCCCAGATATTTTTTTTCTAAACTTTTCCGTCATATATAAACCGTTTGGGCATTTGTTTTCTGCCCGGAACGGACTTGCCATTATTTTATACAGCTACATTAAAATCCCGGAGTGCATCATTTAAACTTGTCTTCAGGTCAGTGCTTGGTTTACGCTGGCCAATAATCAGCGCACAACTCACACCATATTCTCCTGCAGGGAATTTTTTGGGATAAGTTCCTGGTATTACCACGCTTCTGGCAGGAACACGGCCTTTATATTCTTTCGGTTCGCTGCCGCTTACGTCAATTATTTTGGTTGATTGGGTGAGTACTACATTCGCTCCAAGCACAGCTTCTTTTTCGACGATCACCCCTTCGACCACAATACAACGTGAACCGACAAAACATCCATCTTCAATAATAACAGGAGAGGCCTGCAAAGGCTCAAGCACACCGCCAATACCTACACCGCCGCTGAGGTGAACTGCTTTCCCAATCTGTGCACAGCTTCCGACTGTGGCCCAGGTATCTACCATTGTTCCTTCATCAACATAAGCTCCAATATTTACATAGCTTGGCATCAACACTACATTTCTGGCCAGGTAAGCTCCATAACGCGCTACTGCATGAGGCACGGCACGCACACCCAGTTCTTTATATTTTTTTTTCAGCAACATTTTATCATAAAACTCGAAAGGAGCAAGGTCCCATGTCTGCATCTGCTGGATAGAAAAATACATGAGTATAGCTTGTTTTACCCATTCATTCACCTGCCAGCCGTTATCTCCCGGTGAAGAAACCCGCAAGCGTCCTTTATCTAATTCTTCAATTACACTCCGAATGGATTGGGTATAAGTATCCTGTTTTAATAATTCTCTGTTTGTCCAGGCTTCCGTGATCAGTTGTTTTAATTCCATTTTATTTTTTTGCAAACATACTGCTTGGCATGGAGATGTAATTCATAGCCGGGAGAAATAAATTTGCAGAAAAAACAAATTCATTTTTTCAGCAACGTTGCGCATTAGTGGATTTAATAAAAATTCATCTGAGAAGTTGAGGATAAATTGGCTGAATTGCTTTATGCATGAAGAGATATTAACGAAGACACTATCAGTTCTGCCTTGCTTCCAGTAAGGTATTATGAGAAGCCACTATAACCCACTTGCCTTTTCTTTTTTCGAACATGTTCATCACTGACATTTTAAGAAATGATTCTTCACCATTAAGCATCCTGTATGTAGCCGTTTCACAGACAATAATACCGTTGTAGCCAATTATTTTTGCCTCCACTATTTTGTCGATTTTTATAGACTTATATACCCTTTTAGGGTCGGAAACCATAGTTAATATTTCTCTTTTGCTTAGAGCAGCACCCTGGGAATTGATAAAAATAATGTCATCAGCTAGTATACTGCTTAATGCAACGGTATCCTTTTTAAATATAGAATTTACCCAATCGGAATTAGCTTTTTTAATGCTTTCAATTTCTTTTTCCTTGTTCTGTGCACATAGGTGAATTGCAGTAAAGTGAAGCAGTATCAAATATAGACAGGTCTTTCTCATAAACCCAGGTTAACGGTGTTTATATGCAAAGATTAATTATTTTCATCATTCATTTTAAACAATGGGCTTTTTTACGAGTCTATAACAAAATGTTAACCAATTTCCGATAAACATGTTAGCTGATAGTGCCTAACCTGGCTGTGAAGCTGAAGGATGTGCCCTGTTCTATATAGAACTTTCGCAAAACGGGTTTATAATAAAGTTTGACCATAATATAATCAGTTTTGTATAAAAAAAATTTGGTCAGTACCGTTAATATTATCATCATGCAAACTCAGCATATTAAATGCTACGATAAAAAAACTCATGAAAAAAGCACCTGTTATTTTTTACCTGTTAGGAAATTTTTTACTGTTTGTTCAGGGAACAAAGGCCCAGGACTCAATAAGGGCCAACAATGCCGATACTACCATCATCAATATTCAGGATTCGCTAAAAGCTTTTGAAGCAGAATTTGACAGTCTGTTTCCGCCCAAAAAATCTCATATTAAACTGGAGGTGGGATATCTGAGCAACAACGTGTATTTCGGACGTAAAGATTCTGTTTCCACACCTTATATTGTCGGTCAAATTGCCTATTATCATAAATCCGGGTTATATGCCAATGCAATGGCCTCTTATCTCCCAACTTCGGGTGAGGCCAGGTTTGATTTATTTACCATAGAAGCCGGCTACATGCATAAATTCGGAAGGTTCGAGATGCAGATTGTTGCGAATAAATATTTTTATAACAGCAGTAGTTACAATGTTGAATCTGAAATTGAAGGCAATGTAGAGGCTGCCTTCAGTTACGACTGGAATATTATTGCCCCGGTTGTAAATACCACTATCAGTTTTAGCCAACAGAACGATTATTCCATCAGTCTGGGTGTTGAGCATGTTTTCGGCGCAGCGCACGACAGGTTACAAATCACTCCATCATTTATGGCTAATGCAAGCACCCAGAATTATTATAATGAATATAACAAGTTCAAAAAATATCAGCGGTTAATGAAACTTTTGGCAATAGCAGGAATTAATGCAACAATAAGCGCTAATGTTCAGGATGCTACTAAGTTCAGGTTGCTCGATTATGAATTCAGCATTCCGATAAGTTATGCCACAAAAAGAATTGCATTCAGCTTTATTCCGGTATACGTCATTCCACTTAACCCGGCAGCGATAATATATACTGCCAAACTTCCTAACCAAACTATTAAGAAAAAATACACGGAAAAACTGACTGACACTTTCTTTTTTCAGGCAGGCGTTGAATTGAAATTTTAGATTGTAATTTAGCACGTAAAAAAACATTGAATTTCCAGTCTGATATTGAAAACGCAATTACCGTTCTGCGCAATGGCGGAATAATATTGTATCCGACGGACACCATTTGGGGAATAGGATGTGATGCGACAAATCCCAGGGCCATTAAAAGAATTTACGCCCTGAAAAAAAGAGATGAATCGAAAAGCATGATTGTGCTGGTTGCCGATGAAAAAGATATTTTAAAATATACCAGCAACCCGGATCTGCGCATTTTTGATTTTCTGAAAAATACAAAAAAACCAACCACTGTAATATATGATGGCGCCATCGGACTGGCTAATAACCTGGTTCATGTTGACGGCAGTATCGCCATAAGACTGGTGAAAGATGTATTTTGTAAAAATATCGTTAAACGACTCAGGAAACCGATTGTATCCACATCGGCAAATATTTCAGGAGAAAAGCCCCCGCAATTTTTCAGGGAAATTTCAGAAGAAATAAAAAGGGGAGTAGACTATGTTGTGAAATACAGGCAGGATGACGAAACTAAATATGAACCTTCTTCCGTTGTAAAATGGAAAAGGGATGGAACCGTTATTGTCTTGCGCGAATAATTAATCTGCTTCAGACATAATTATTCATCTATTTCCATTTCGTTTACAATAATCTAAAATCTTAGATTTGCGGGGTGCAAAAATTTTTGATTATACAAACCGCATTTATTGGTGATGTTGTGCTGGCTACCAGCCTGATTGAAAAGCTTCATCAATATTTTCCTAAGGCTGAAATTGATTTCCTGGTACGAAAAGGCAATGAAAGTTTATTGGCCAATAACCCACACCTGCATGATATTTTAATATGGGATAAAAAAAAATACAAGCAAAGAAATTTGTGGAAACTTCTGAAACTGATAAGAAAAACCCATTATGACAAAGTAATTAATGTACAAAGGTTCGCGGCAACAGGTTTGCTCACGGCATTTTCTTCTGCAAAAGAAAAAATCGGGTTTGATAAAAATCCGATGAGTTTTTTTTTCAGTAAAAAAATACCCCATTCCGTAAATAATAATATACATGAGGTGGAAAGGAACATGGAACTGATCAAGGAATTTACTGATGACCGGGTAACCATGCCCAAACTTTATCCTTCCGAAGCTGATTTTAAATCCGTTGCAGGGTATAAACAAAACCCTTATATTAGTATTTCACCGGCCTCTGTTTGGTTTACCAAACAATATCCGCATTACAAATGGGTCAGTTTTATTAATAAGATACCCGATACTATAACTGTGTATCTGTGTGGTGGCACGGACGACAATGAACTTTGTAAGAAAATTGCCGACGCTTGCAAAGAAAAAAAAGTCATTAGCCTCTGCGGAAAGCTTTCATTCCTTCAATCAGCCGCATTGATGAAGGATGCATTAATGAATTATACCAACGACTCGGCGCCAATGCATTTTGCTTCAGCAATGAATGCACCGGTAGCTGCTGTGTTCTGCTCAACAGTTCCTTCGTTTGGTTTTGGTCCCCTATCGGATAAAAAATCCATTATTGAATGCGAAGAACAGCTGGATTGTCGTCCCTGCGGGTTACATGGGCACGCATCCTGTCCGAAAAGTCATTTTAATTGTGCCAATAAAATTTCCGATAAACAACTACTCGAAGCTTTGGGTTAAACACTGATGATTGTTTACTCAGGCCTTCAAAACAGCACTCCGTCTTCTTCATTACATTTGCAGCAGTATGATGATCAATTGCACCGAAAAAGAGCTTTTTATTTTTAAAAAAATTTCCCGTTGTGCGAAAGAAATGAACGTGGAGAGTTATGTGATTGGTGGATTTGTCCGCGACAAACTGATCGGCAGAAATACCAAAGATGCCGATATTGTTTGTGTTGGTAACGGAATCGAACTTGCCCATAAAGTAGCTGAACACTTTCACCCAAAACCCGCTGTTTCATATTTCAAAAATTTCGGCACTGCACAAATAAAGGCAGATGGGCTGGAAATTGAATTTGTAGGGGCAAGAAAAGAAAGCTACCGTTATCATTCACGCAAGCCAGATGTTATTCCCGGAACCTTACAAGATGATCAGCTGCGACGCGATTTTACCATTAACGCAATGGCCATCAGCCTGAATGAAAATAATTACGGGGAATTAGTCGATCCCTTTAACGGGTTGGGCGATCTGGATAAAAAGATTATCAGGACCCCCCTGGATCCTTTGCAAACTTTCAGCGATGACCCCTTGCGCATGATGCGTGCGATACGATTTGCATCACAACTGGGTTTCAGTATTGATGACAAAACCTTCCGGGCAATTAAGGAAGACAGGGAAAGGATTAAAATTATTTCACAGGAACGTATAACCGAAGAGATGAACAAAATAGTAGGCAGCCCTAAACCTTCTGTGGGCTTCAACCTGCTATACGACTCGGGCCTGCTGCATATTATATTCCCAAAAATGGTTGACCTTGCCGGCGCTGAATATATTGACGGTTTGGGGCATAAAGATAATTTTCATCATACACTACAGGTACTGGACAATATTTCCCTAAAAACCAATGACCTTTGGTTACGATGGTCAGCAGTTTTGCACGATATTGCCAAACCGGTTACTAAAAAATTTGAAAAAGACCATGGGTGGACATTTCATGGCCATGAAGTTGTTGGAGCAAGGATGGTCCCTAAAATATTTTCCAATCTAAAGCTGCCTATGAACGAAAAAATGCGTTTCGTGCAAAAAATGGTAGCACTGCATTTAAGACCGATCAGTTTAACCAAAGAGAATATAACGGACTCGGCTATACGCCGTTTATTGTTTGATGCCGGCGAGGATATTGATTCATTGATGTTGCTTTGCGAGGCAGATATTACTTCCAAAAATAAATATAAAGTCAGGCACTACCTGGACAATTTTGAAATGGTGCGTAAACGCCTGGACGAAGTAGAAGAAAAAGACAGGATCAGAAACTGGCAGCCGCCCATTACAGGGGAGATGATTATGGAAAAATTTGGGTTGGCACCTGGCAGGATTGTAGGTGATTTAAAAAATGCGATCCGTGAAGCCATATTAGATGGAGAAGTAGAGAATAACTACCCGTCAGCATTTGAATTTATGATGAAAAAAGCAAAAGAATTAAACCTGGAGCCTGTAAAATAAAACCAAACACAAACTCATGAAATTAAGCAGAACAAAGCGTATTCAAACCCGCAAAACTTTTGCCTGAAAAGATAAATTATTATGCAAATACTTTTGATTCGTAAATTTGTAGTTTACTATTATAGTGATGTAGTGAAAATATGGAAGAAATAATTGCTTAGTATACAAACTCTTTCAACAGCGCAGAACACAGCATCATCTTATTCGTGAATAAAAATTAAAATCAGATTATGGCTATTTTAAAATTCAGGGTTTATTTGGAAGATGACGATAGCGTTTACAGGGATGTGGCTACCAGGCACACCCAATCCTTCCTGGATTTGAATAATATTATCCTGAAAGCTTATGAATTTGACAACAAATATGAGTCTACTTTCTACCGCAGTAATGATCAATGGCAGCGTGGCAGGGAGATTAGCCGTGAAAAATATAACAAAACATACAAGGTGGAGCCATTGCTGATGGCCCCCACCATGATTGGATCGGAAATCAAAGACCCCAATCAGAAATTTATTTTCGTATATGACTTTACAAAAAATTGGACTTTTTTAGTAGAGTTGATTCATGTTACCCGAGAAGAAGATTTGAAAAAAACTTATCCGGCAGTTCTAAAATCCGAAGGCATCGGGCCCTCACAATATGGCACGAAAGGTTTGGTTGGCGACAAACTTGCTGAAGTAGAAGAGAAATACGATCTCACCAAAAATGCTGAAGGTTTTGGTGAAGAAGGTGATGAAGCTGACAATGATGAACTTGAAGAGACTGATGAAGAAGGCAGCGAAAGCGAATCTGAATTCTAATACAGAAAGAAACCGTACAATGGAATTGAAGCACATATCATTCGCTTTAATTAAGTTTATCGGTTATACTTTCACTTCTCGCCATGAGTAACATTTGTTAAGTTCTGTACAAGCTTTGCAAATTGAAAAATAAAACAGTTATTATTATTACAGGGCCTACTGCTGTTGGCAAGACTGCTGTGGCAGTTCAACTGGCGCAACATTTCCATACAAAGATTATTTCTGCCGACTCGAGGCAATGTTTCAAAGAACTGAACATTGGTGTGGCAAAGCCGTCTGAAGAAGAATTACAAACTGTTCAGCATTATTTTATTAACTCCCATTCCATACACGAAGAAGTTAATGCTGCTTTATTTGAACAACTTTCACTGCAATGGGTAAATGAAATTTTCAAGGAAAACGATACCGCAGTAATGGTAGGCGGTACCGGTTTGTATATTAAAGCCTTCTGTGAAGGGTTTGATGAAATGCCGGTGATGGATAATCAGGTCAGGACAAGCATCCGGGAAGAATATGAACAAAAGGGGATGTTATGGTTACAGGAAACGGTAAAAGCCAAAGATGCTGCATATTATAAACAAGGTGAAATACAAAATCCCCACCGGTTAATGAGGGCACTTGAAGTAAAAATAAGTACTGGGAGGTCGATACTCGAATTCCGTTCCTTTCAGAAAAAGGAACGTCCGTTTAACATTAAAAAAATCGGATTGGAATTATCAAAAGAAGAGCTGAATGCAAATATTGATCCCCGTGTTGACATGATGATTGATAAAGGGCTAATAGAAGAAGCAAAAAAATTAATTGAATATAGAAAACTCAATGCGCTGCAAACCGTAGGCTATAAAGAGCTGTTTGACTATTTTAATAACGAATCAGAATTGAATGAAGCCATAGCGCTGATTAAAAAAAATACGAGGCATTACGCAAAAAGGCAAATGACTTGGTTTCGAAAAGACAATGATATAAACTGGGTTTCTCCCCATGACCCGGGATCATTAAAAAAGATAACCCAATCTTAATATTAACATAACCGGTTTGTTGCAAATTTTGCTCATAAATTTTTCAAGCACTGAACCATTCAACTGCATTTTCTTCAAGCGAATTTGGTAATGATTTTTTGTGGGGCGTTGCCACGGCAGCTGCGCAAAATGAAGGCGCATACAACACTTATGGAAAGGGCATGTCTATCTGGGACGTATTTTCAAACCGTAACGGTAAAATTAAAAGCGGGCATCATCTTTATCAGGCTTGTGATTTTTATCATCGATATAAAGATGATTTATTATTGGTGAAAGCGCTTGGCTTCAAAGTTTTTCGTTTTTCAATTTCCTGGCCGAGAATTTTGCCGGACGGAACAGGGAAAATAAATAAAGAAGGAATTGCATTTTATCACCGCGTTATAGATGAATGCCTCCAACTTGATCTTATCCCTTTTGTTACTTTATACCATTGGGACCTGCCGGCTGCACTCGAAAAGGAAGGAGGCTGGCCAAGTCATTTGATGCTAAAATGGTTTAGCAGGTATGTAACCATATGTGCCGAAGAATTTGGCAGTAAAGTGAAAAACTGGATAGTGCTGAATGAACCGTTTGGCTTTACTTCTTTAGGTTACATGATTGGCAAGCATGCCCCGGGTAAAATCGGGCTGAGGAATTTTTTACCGGCTGTTCATCATGCAGTGCT
>Ga0335069_10001622_pt1 | contig 36029 bp, 22 predicted proteins | sample Lox_Sample_11_FD_206714 | JGI IMG/M metagenome (GOLD analysis project Ga0335069, IMG submission 206714) | Soil microbial communities from Loxahatchee National Wildlife Refuge, Florida, United States - Lox_Sample_1.1 | ecosystem: Environmental > Terrestrial > Soil > Wetlands | place: USA... | reverse complement strand
GTCTCATCGAGGCCGACCACTATACCGACAAGAACATTCTCGTCGTGGGCGGAGGCGACAGCGCCGTGGAGGCCGCGATGGGCCTGGCGCTACAGTCCGGCAATCGCGTCACGCTCTCCTATCGCCGCGGCGAGTTCAGCCGCCTCAAGGACCGCAACGCCAAACGCATTGCCGAGCATTCGCGGGAAGGAAGAGTCGAAGTTCTCCTCAACTCGATGCCTGTCGAATTTCGCCCGGGAAGCGCTCTGATCGAGTGCGCCGGCGATACTCGCGAAATCTCCAATGATTTTGTCTGGATTTTCGCCGGCGGAACTCCACCCTCGGACTTCCTGAAGGCATGCGGAATTGAGTTCGGCGATTCGCAGTTGAAACCTGGATAATCGATGCCACTTAGCACGGGTGGCATATCGAGGTTTCCTCATCCTGAGACGAGCCGCGATACATACGTGACTCGAATACTCAGGAGACTAGCGTGCCGCGCCCACCAAGCTGGAATCGATGCTGCTTGAAACGGTCTGTGCGAAACCCTGAAGAGAGCACGACATGTCCGGTCCGCTGCAACCGGGAACGAAGAGCGGCACTTGGGGCGGAGGATTGTTGAGGGTGAGTGCCGAGGCATTCCGCATCTGGTCGAGTGTCTGTGCAGTGTAGAACAGCCGCACCTGAAAAGTGCCCGCTGTCGATCGCCAAAGCTCAAAAATCATTGCGCCACCCGGCGGAGTGTCATTGAGGCGGCCATCGATAATCCAGTCGAGATTCAGGACGCCCGCCACGGTGGCGAGGTTGGTGTCATGTCCCACGAGAAAGAGGACGCGATCGCCGGGCATGCCCAGCGCACCGGCCATTGGCTTGCCGGTTGCGGCCTGTTCGAGAGAATTCACGATGTGGCCGAGCAGGTTCGATGCGTACATCCGCGCGATCACCGGCATGCGCTGTTCGACGATGGATGCAGCGGTGTGCAGTTCCATTACCCTGCGAAGGTTTGCTTCATCCAGGCATCCCCAACCCAAAGCCTGCCCGGTCATGCCCTCGGTGTATTCGAGCAGGAGATTCTCAGAAAGCGAAGAAGCCGTGCTGAGCGGGCCGCGGAACTGAAGCGGATGATCGCCCTTTCCGCGCTGGATGCTGGAGGGAATATCGAAGAGCGATGTCCTCTCGTGCGCCGGCTTTGCAGAATGACCACAGCCGGCCAGTATCCCTTCGAGTGTCGCAAGCTGGGACCGGTAGACTTCAGTAAGATTCCCGGGATCTCCGCCGATGCGTCCCTCGACTGCTGCCAATGCCAGCGCCTGGCTCGACTCAGCGACTGGAGCGTGAAGGGAATGAAAGAGCGGATCCTCGGTACCTTCGGGCTTGGCTTTTACGTTCACCGGGCATCCCGGGAACATACCTTCGCCGATCGCCTTGCCGGTCTCCCGGGTGCGCTGGTCGGAGTCGGCGAGGATCGAGACGCGCGCGGCGTCGCCGCAGCCGGCTGGAGCGAGCAGGCCGTCCGACGCCAGCTTGGCCCGATCGTATGCGCCGAAGAGCTTCATCAGCTGATAGCCGTGCGCAGTAAGATACCCGGGCGGCACACTCCACTCCGGCCATGGAGCAGCCGAGTATGCGTCATACTGTGCTGGCGCCTTCGTGGGCGAGCGCACGCCATGACGGCTGAGATAGAGAACGAACTGCAGCTTGCCGGATTTCGATTCGGCGGCATCCTCTGCCCGTGCCGGAGAGTGAGCTGCGCAAGCCAGGAGAATCAGCAGACGAACCACAGCAAGCCGGAATGCGTTGCGGGATTTCATTTGCGTCCCCGAATCGATTGCAAAAAAAGGCCGGCGCAGAGTGAGAGGCCGGGCGCCGGCCATTGATGAACGGATGTGAACTACTTTTCGCGGGTCAGGTTCCAGCGCAAACCAGCCGCGTAAGTTGGATGGTAGTACTCGCGCTGGACAACGTATTTCGGGCTGCCGTTGTAAAAGCCGAAGACTTCGTTGTTCAGGTTGAGGCCATAGGCATATACCTGAAAGCCGAGCGGCAGGTTATAGCTGGCCTGCGTGTCGAACTGGAAGTGGGAGTAAAGGTAGTTATCGCCGGAGGGTCCCTTCACTCCGACTTTGTCGGCGCCGTCCTGCCACTGGTATTGGTAAATCATGGCGTCATCAAAGGTCATGCCGACGCGCATGGAGAACTTCTTGGTGTCGTAGGTGGGGCTGATGTTCCAGGTGTTCGGAGCATCCCGCAGAAGGGCGGGCTGGTCGGAACGGCCGGGTAGATCGCGAGCTGTCGAGTTGGTGTAGCTGTAGTTGGCCGTCATGCCGAGGCCGCTCATCACACCGGGCAGATAGGGCATGCGCTGCTGGAAGCCGATCTCGAATCCCTGGACGTAGGCGCTGCCGGCATTGATGGGTTCGGTGACCAGGACCTTGGTGCCGGGCGGGACGTGCGGAAAGGTCTTGGTAGAGTAAAACTCCTCGTAGGCGATTGGGTCGGTGAGGTCCTTGTAGAAATAGCCGGCCTGCAGCAGTCCAGTGTGATTGAAGGAGCGCTCATAGAGCAGATCGTAGTTATTCGCCTGCTCGGCTTTCAGATTCGGATTGCCGATGCTGATGGTTACCGGCGTCTGGTTCAGGGTGGGCTGGCTTACGGCTGCGGAAACGTCCTGCGGATCGGGGCGAGCCAGGCCACGCCCGTAGACGAGGCGCAGGTCGGAGTCCTTGTCCAGGGCAAACCGGAGCGAAGCACTGGGCAGAATGTTGGTGTAGTCTCCACCGGCTTTGTAGGAAAGAGCGTTCACCGTTTCGTCGAAGCTCAGGGTATCGAGATGAGTGGCTTCGATACGGAGTCCGGCGACGAGGCGAACGCGGCTTGCCAGCTCGATGGTGTTCATGAAGTAGCCGGCGGGGATGCGCTCGATCAGGTCGAAGTTGTTGGAGTTTGGCCTGGGATCGCTGTTGAACACGAGTTGGGTCTTATTCGATTCCACCCAGCCGCGGAGCTTTCCCCAGTCGGTGACCTTGGGATACTTGCCGCCGTAGGTGCCATCGTAATAGACGGGGTCAGAGAAAGTGCTGTCCCACTCCGGATGCTGCGCGACGGGTACCGGGCTGATGGGGTCGCCGTCGCTGTCGGTCGGCACCGTGTACCAGGTGTTGTAGGTATTGTCGAACTTGTGGGCGTTGCGGATCTTGGCGCCGAATTCGAAGGTTCCAAAGTGCGAGCCGAAGTGATAGAGCCGTGAGTAGGAGCCGGAGGCCTGCAGATTCAGCTGGACACTTTGTCCAAAGGTGGGATAGTCGAATTCGACAAATCCGTAGTTGTTGCGATCGAACGCGTTATCCGCGCCGGCAACCCCCGGTCCGAGGCAGCCCGCCCAGCCGGGCCGGTCGACGCTGACGCCCGGGACGTTGACGCAAGTGGCATTCGGGTCGCCCATCCACTGGTAGCCGGCTCCGCCGCTCCCGCTGAGCGAGCGGGAGCGCGATACTGCCGCGCTCCAGAGAATCGTCGAGGCATTCAGCACGTGGCGGCCCGACAGAGAAGTGCTGAAGATTGCCATGTTGGGCCGGCGCCAGTCCTGTTTGTATTCAGGCACGTCGCCGTCGTTCGTGGCGAAGACCCACTTGTTGCCCCAGTTGCGGAAGGTCGAGAACAGGGTGCGCAGGGAAATGCTCGATCCTTCCTTCAAGCGATAGTCCACGGTGCCGGTAGCACCCCAACGGGTACGGTTGTAGACGTAGTCGCGGAAGTCCGTGCTGTCGTAGTGTGGAGAGGCATCGCCCTGCGTTGGCGTCGGCTCAATGTCATTGATGCCGCGGCCGTTGTAGTCGTAGGTGCCACCCACAAGGACACCCAGCTTGTGGTCGGCGAGAAAACGGCGGCCGATCGTCCCGCCCGCCTGATCCACCGTGCGGCCGCCAATAATGTGGGTATAGCCGCCGATGCCGTACAGCGCGACGGTCGGAGTGTCGTTGGCTGTCTTCGTGACCAGATTCACGGAACCGCCGATGCCGTCTGCGTCGATGTTGGCCTGCAGGGTCTTGTTGATTTCGACCGAATCGACGAGATCGGATGCAATGGTGTCGAGCTTGATCTGCCGGACACCGGATTCCGGAGAAGGAATGGTTACGCCGTCGACCATTGTGTTGCTCAGGCGCGGCTCAGTGCCGCGAATCTGCACGTACTTGCCTTCGCCTTCATCGCGCTCAATGGTGACCGATGCCATGCGGCCGAGCGCGTCGGCGATGTTGGCGTTGGGGAGCGATACGATCACGTCCGCGGGAAGCACCTGCAGGATGTTTTCAGCAGCGAGGGTGCGGTTGATGGCCTCGGCTTCACCATGCGGGCGGTCGGCGGTCACCTCGACTTCGTCCCCCCGGGATGCGACCTGGAGGACGGCGTCGATCTGAGCGGTTTGACCGGCGACCACGGTTACACTGCCGGTGTAAGGCGAGAAGCCTACATAGGAGATGGTGATGGTGTAGGCGCCGGGAGCGGCTCCGGTGACGGTGAACTCACCCTGGCCGTTGGTGCTGACAGGCTGCAGGCGGGGTAGCAATTCGACTTTTGCGCCCTGCAGCACAGCTCCCGCCGAGTCTTTGACCACGCCGCTGATGACTCCCTTACCGGCCTGGCCTTCAATTCTTGAGCTCACGAAGAGTACAACTGCCAGCAAAAATACGAGCCTGCGCCAACCTATCATCCGGATCATGGCATGCCTCCAAAAAAACCGCAAAAACAAAGAAAATGGCCCGGCTCAAGCGTGCAGGAAGGATGCTGAAATGCGCCTGAAGCGAATGTGACAAATTGGTGAATTCACGCTGGGGCCGGGCGTTGAAGCGCGGTTCTGAATGTGGATTCCCGCATTGTTTTCAAGGAGTTTCGATGGGGCGCATCCGGCCGCGCCCAAGCGGGCCGTATTGACCGTGCTGTAACACTTTCGAACCGGATCGCTCCTAGAATTGCACTTAACTGAACGCGACCTGCATGGTCTGGTCTCAAATCTGCGACTCGGCACGATGCAGGCAACGCGACGGGCGGGTTGGCCCGCGGAGGGAATGTGCGCGTTCTGGTCGTGGAGGATCACGCGGGACTGGCAAGAAACATTGCCCGGGCGCTCCGCGAGGGCGCCGGCTATGCGGTCGATGTATCGCTCGACGGCCAGGATGGCCTTTTCCTTGCCGAATCGAATCCCTACGATCTGATCGTGCTCGACCTGATGCTGCCCAAGCGGAGCGGGCTCGATGTTCTCCGTGCAGTTCGAAGCAGGATGATCGAGACGCCGATTCTCATCCTGACGTCGCGCGACGAAAAGGAAACGATCGTGACCCACTTGAATGCGGGCGCCGACGACTACCTCACAAAACCATTCGATGTGGGTGAATTGGTGGCGCGCTGCCGGGCGTTGATTCGCCGCAAGCACGGCGTGGCGACACCCGTGCTCGAAGTTGACGATCTGGTGGTCCGCCCGGAAGAGATGGTGGCCACCCGGGGAGGCCGGGCGGTAACGCTTACCGCGATGGAGTTCAGGCTGTTGGAGTATATGGCCTTCCGTCCGCGCGCGGTTCTGTCAAAAAGTGAGCTGCTGGAACACCTCTATGACCAGAACTGGGAGAAGTTCAGCAATGTGCTCGAAGTCTACATCTCGTCGCTGCGCCGCAAGCTGAATCACTCGGGCGCGGAACAGCTCATTCACACCTACAAGGGACGCGGGTATGCGCTCGTTTCCCAGCGGCCGCCAGTAGCCGCAAACTGACAATTGCCGCTCTGCGGCAACCCGGAATTGCTTCGTCGTTTGAAAGATATTGTGCCCTTGCCCATCCGAATTCGGCTTTCCCTGAGCTACTTCGCAATCTTTTCGGTCGCCGGGGTCCTGTTGTGCTGCACGGCTTACTTCATGGCGCAGCGGAGTTTGTACGTGGTGCTGGACCATGAGCTTGACGAGCATATCGACGACATTCGCGACTTCATGAAAGAACACGTTCCGAACGCCGACTTCAGCGGCCTGCAGGCCGCGGTGGTTGCTGAATTCCGGATCAAGGACGAAGGCAAGTGGCTGCAAATCAAGGATGTTCAAGGCGGGTGGGTCTACCGGTCTCCACGGATCTTGATTGCTCCGCATGAGGTTCCGGGGGCGAATACACTTCCACAGAAGGGTCGCATCGGCGAGTTTGGAGCCGCGCCTTTTCGCTTTCGCTCGCTGCAGCGTGCATTCACGGTGAATGGCCGCACCTACGTCGTGGAAGACGGGATTACATTGACCAAGACGGACCAGACCCTGCGGCTCTTCAGAGAAGAATTGCTCCTGGTGTCGCCGCTTGTCTTTGTGCTCGCGGGGTTCGCGGGACACTTGGTGAGCCGTCGAGCGCTGGCTCCGGTCAGCGTGATCGCGCGCGAGGCGCAGCGGATCAACGAAGGCAATCTGCAGAGGCGTCTGCCGCAGCTTGAAACCCACGACGAGCTCGCTCATCTTTCGTCGATGCTGAACGAGATGCTGGAGAGGATCGAGTCGGGCGTGCGGAGCGTGCGCGACTTCACCGCATACGCCTCTCATGAACTTCGCACTCCGGTCGCGTTGATTCGCACCGAGGCTGATCTGGCGCTGCAATTCGAGCGAACAAACCGGGACTACCGCGAGGCAATCGAAACCATCAACTGCGAAGCTCAACGAATGTCCTCATTGCTCGACGGCCTTCTGTTCCTGGCGCGCGCCGACGCGGGCACCGAGCAGGTGCATCACGAGGTCGTAGACGCCCGCATGATCTGTGTTCAAGCCAGTGAACGGTGGCGGACTCTGTTCCAAAGACTCGGACTGCAGTTTTACGTCGACCTGCCCGACCGCCAGGTTTCTGTGATGGGCGACGCGTCCCATCTGCAGCGTCTACTGACAGTCATCCTTGAGAATGCCGGTAAATATACGCCGGCGGGCGGTTGGATCAGACTGTCATTGGCCGTTTTAGCCGGGGAGGCGCACTTCGAGGTGAGCGACTCCGGAATCGGAATTCCATTGAACGATCAGGCGTACATCTTCGAACGTTTTCGCAGGGGCAGCAACACGCACGAAATGATGGCCGATGGTTCAGGCCTGGGGCTCTCGCTCGCCGCATGGATCGCGCAGATGCACCAGATCGCAATCGAAGTGGACAGCACTCCCGGTGCAGGCAGCCGCTTCAGTTGGACGATGCAGCTTATCTGCCAACCGGCCAGTCCGCAATGCCGAAGCGCAGAACTGGTCCGGGAAGCCCCGAACCATGAGATAAGACGCGCATAGCCGCGCGCATTTTCGGCCGCCGCTCATTCAATTCGGGAAGCCGGTTCCTCGCATCGATCTTCCGTTCCGGCCCCGCCAGTTGCACTCCTGTTCAGGACTTCCCGACTACCAGGATCTGAAATGTGCCAGGTTTTGGCTTGGGACGTCCCGTCGTTGCCGGCTCAAACTCGGAAGTGGGCAGGAAGATTTTTCCGGACATCGTGTCCAGATCCATCGTGCGCGCGCCTTCCGCCGTTTTCAACGCCTGCTCCACCTCAAACGTACTCGCTTTTTCGCCCACGATGGTCAGCGAGCCATCGCGACAACTGGCGAAGGCCTTTCCGTTATCGAACCGGGTCGCATCCACACCGGAGCCGATCGGCAACGCCGCCTCTATCTTGCCATCTTCAGAGTTCATGACAATCATCTTCTGCGGATTTCGGCAGCCGATGAAAAGCCGATGCGTCTTCTCATCGATCGACATACCAACCGGATGACCTCCTGGCGCGACCGGCCAGCGAGCAACAACCTTGCGCGAAGGCAGATCCACCACGGCAACGGCATCTTTGTCTTCAAGGTTGATGTAGATCCTGCCGGTTCCGTCAGAGGCGAGGAACTCGGGCGCCCCTCCGAGTTCGATCGGGGGATCGATCTTTCCATTCTTTGGGTCGATGTCTGGCTGAAAGGTCATCAGTGCGCCACCGTCACCGGAGACGGCAAGTATGCGATCGATTCTGGGGTCATAGATAATGCCATCCGAGTCCGCCATCGTCGGGATTTTGCCAAGCACGGCATAGGTCTTGAGGTCGAACACTAGAATGGCGCCACTGTCGCCGCCATCGGTAATAAAACCGCGCCCCAACCGGGGCACGATGGCCACTCCGTGCGACCGCAACTGCCCGGCAATATCGCCCAGGACCGCGCCGGTATTGGAGTCGATCGCCATCGTGTGCGTTGAGCGGGTGACAAACAGGCGATGATTCGGGGCATCCACGGTCACATAATCCCAGCTCCCCTCTCCGCCGATCGGAAATTTCTTCAGCACCTGCCAGTTGGCCTGCGCAAAAACCGGCGCGAGGGCGCCAGCCAGGAACATAGCCAGGTAAAATCGAGAACCACGAACCGATCGCATTCCAGCCCTCCTCGAGCGTTCTATAGTGACCGGGAAACGATCCCGCAATCCCGGCTTTCTCCGCGACCACAACCGTAAACCACGCAAGCTGAATCCATCCTGAAGAGGAAGTGAATGTCTCCCAATGGAACGATTGCGGACAACAGCGGCTCATTCGATTTCTGCCGGAGAGTGTTCCCGATTGGCGCATCGACGCCGCGGCCCTGTCCTTCCCCGTCGAAAACGAAGCAGCCTCCGACCGTGGGGTGAATGGCTGGCGCATCTTTTCCAAGCGGTGGTGCTGTCGATGAAGCGGAATTTCGCCGCAATCATCCTTGGTGGTACCGGACAAGCCGGCGGTGCAGCCATCGCGGAACTACCGGCGACTTCAGAATGCCGGGGAGTGATGATGATCACCGGAGCTGATCGCCGGAATTTAGCCAAGGGTCTATCTCTTCACATGCCGACCGATTCGGATAACCGATGTAGGAGCGAAGTGCTCTGAATGTATACGGGCACTTATGCTGTCGCCCCTTTTGCAAACCCTCGATCAGCGCAGTGGTGGCCCACTCATCCTGGTATCGGGAGATGTGCCCCGTTCATCGCGGCCCTATCGCGATGAGCGGGTCCTTGGGCCAGGTCCGAGCGGAGTTACGATAGCACCATCCCATACGGCCTGAAGCGGTTCCAGAAAGCCGAAGCCCTGCACTTCATTCCGTTCAGTTGCTTCCATCGTCTTCCGTCCCTTGAAGCGCCAACAACCAAGGAAACGTTTGAGTTCGTTCTGGAACAGACTCGGTCACGTCACCGGGCCAGGGTCTACGCTTACGTCCTGATGCCTGAACATATTCACTTACTGATCAACGAGCCGCCGCTCATCCTGGTGGCGCAGTTTCTGAAAGCGCTCAAGCAGGTCACTTCACGCAAACTGTGACACGATCGCCGGCAATTCTGGCAGGACCGTTATTTTGACGCGAACATCCGTGGCGAAACAGCCCGGTGCGAAGTGGTCCGATATATCCACCGAAACCCCGTAAAGAGGGGACTGGTCGCATCCCCCGAGCAGTACCGACAGAGCAGCTTCAACCACTACGCCACCGGAATTCGAGGAATCGCTGAAATCGAGTCGGAGTGGACGGCAAGAACTCGCGCCAATCACGCCGAGAAGTGACGTTCATCACAAATTCGACTGAAAAGCGCTGTCACACTCCAGGCTGTCCAGCAGCGGAAGCTCTGCCGGTGCCATGAGAATGGATCATGGGAACGGACGAGCAGGAAAACTAGGCGCCAAAGATACGAATCGTCCAGCAGACTTTCATCGGAGGCCTCTGGTTTGCCGCCTGGTTATTCACGATCGGATTCCTGCACCTCAGTTTCTGGCGGGGCGTCCTCGCGGTCACGCTGTGGCCCTACTACGTTGGCCATTTCGTCAGTACTGTGATTCGTTGATCACAGTGATCGACTGGATGCAAACCCTGAACGGAGCGAAACCGTCGAGGCAACGTGGTACCAGGGCCAAGGACCTGCTCGCGGAAAGGCCGTCATAGCAATTCCGTTCGAAGCCACCAAATGAGGAGTCGAACCTGCACTTGCCCAAAAGGTGGAGAGCCCAATGAATGCAGAAGGAATGCGCATATTGGTCGTAGGAGCCGGAGTCAATGGTTCTGTCTGCGCGGCAGCGCTGCAAAGAGCGGGTTACAGTGTCACGGTGCTTGCCCGGGGGCTGCGATTCGAGGAGTTGAGAGAGCGCGGCATAGAAATCGAGGACCCGCTGACGAACACCCGAACTGTCACGAGGGTGCCCGTTATTGATCATCTCGAACCCGACGATCTCTATGAGTACACCTTGGTAGTCGTCCGCAAGAACCAAGTATCGGAATTGTTACCCGTACTTGCTCAAAACCGGTCGCCTTCGGTGGTGTTTATGGTGAACACCGCCTCCGGCCCGGAAGAGTGGGTTAAGGCGCTTGGTGGGCAGCGGATCATGCTGGGCTTTGTCTTCGCTGGAGGCAAACGTGAGGGCAGCCTGATTCGAGCTATACGCGGTAGCGGACGTTCCACTCCTTTCGGTGAAATCGATGGCAGGATTACAGACCGGCTCACCACGTTAGTCAAAATCCTGAATCGCTCAGGTCTTCGTGCAAAGGCAATAGAAAACATGCCCGACTGGCTTACTACTCATGCTGCCATGGTGGTCCCTCTTGCTATGCTCGTCCTGAAACATGGCTGCGATACCCACGCGCTGGCTCATTCCAGAGAGGATCTCAACTTGCTGGCGGAAGCAATGCGCGAGACACTCGGCGTTCTTGGCCAATCCGGCCACCGCATCGTTCCGCGCGGTGTCAAGATCCTCAGCGTGACTCCACGATTCGTTGTCGCGGGCCTTTTTCGTGCACTGCTGTCTTCGAGGTCCGGTGAGATTGGGGCAGGCTGGCACTGTTCGCAGGCGCCCGATGAGATGTTCCAACTGGCCAGAGAACTCAAGGCCCTTGTTGGGCTGTCTGGATATCCGTCACCCACTCTGAATCGCCTCCTCGAAGCTGTTTGATGGGCAGGTGGCCCACCCATCCTGGTATCGGGAGCTGTGCCCCATTCATCGCGGCCCTATCGCGATGAGCGGGTCCTTGAGTGGAATGTGGGAAGAGAAGGGACGGACTCCGCTTTTCCCTCGCGAAGCGCCACCGGACCATTCTTTATTTCAGCTGCCGAATCCGCTCCTGCAGGAAGTGCCGCTCGGGTTCCTGCTGGGTCAGCGCCAGAGCTTTCTCATAAGAGGACCGGGCCTCGGCGGTCCTGCCCAGCCTGCGGCACAAATCTGCGCGGGCTGAATGCGCCAGGTAATAATTCGCCAATTCGCCATGTGCCAACACCGCGTCGATATGCGTCAGACCGGCCTCTGGACCATCGCGCATGGCAATGGCTACTGCACGATTGAGATGGACAACCGGCGAAGGCTGCTTTCGCACCAGTTGGTCATAAAGCGCAACAATCTGCCGCCAGTCGGTCGCGGCGACCGACACCGCCTCCGCATGAACGGCCGCAATCGCAGCCTGCAGTGTGTAAGCGCCGAAGCGGCGGGACTTCAGGGCTCTCTCCACCAAGGCCATTCCCTCCGCGATCTGCTCCCGGTTCCAGAGCGCGCGGTTTTGATGTTCCAGCAAAATCAGCTCTCCGGCCGGCGATGTCCTCGCGGCGCGGCGGGATTCCTGCAGCAACATCAGGGCAAGCAGCCCAATGACCTCCGGCTCCGGCTGGAGTTCGGTCAGCAACCGGCCTAGTCGAATTGCCTCGCCGGTCAGCTCGCCCCGGGTTACCTCCGCTCCCGCCGCAGCCGAGTAACCCTCGTTAAATACGAGATAGATGACCTGAAGCACCGCGTCCAGCCGCTCCGGTAACTCCCGCGGAGTCGGCACCTCGTATGGAATCGGTGTCTCTCGAATCTTTGCCTTGGCACGCACGATGCGTTGGGCCAGCGTTGCCGGCGTAACTAGAAATGCCCGGGCAATCTCCTCCGTTGTCAGGCCGCAGATTTCGCGCAGCGTGAGCGCAACCTGTGCCTCCGGAGGCAGAGCGGGATGACAGCAAGTGAAAATCAGGCGGAGGCGATCGTCCTCAATCTCTCCATCCCAGCCGTCTTCCTCGCCAATCTCTACCTTCCCGCTGGCGGCGTCGTTGACGCGCGATTCCATATGGGCAACAAGATCTCTCTGTGCTCCATCGAAGCGCGCGCGCCGGCGCATGGCGTCGATGGCCTTGAAGCGCGCCGTCGAGATAAGCCAAGGGCGCGGCTTTTCCGGAATGCCGGCCAGCGTCCAGGACTCCAGAGCGGCGGCGAACGCCTCGTGCATCGACTCCTCGGCCAGGTCCAGATCTCCGAGCAGGCGCACGAGCGTCGCCAGAACCCGGCCCGATTCCGACCGGTAAAGAGTCTCAATGGTCCTGCTGAGTTGTTCGGGCACCGGCGGCGGCATCTACGCCAAACTAGCAAACGGAGTAGCGGGACGCAACTGCGCTCGAGCTTCCCTCACCCACAGTTTATTGGGCCACCTGCCCAGTCCCCAAATCTTTCCCAAAAAGTTTGCGCCGGCTGTCGATTTCCCGTTTCCCCAACGACTATAGGACAAAAGAACGATGAACTACGGCTCCTGAATGAGCGGGAAACGAGTCATCGGGAACAAACCAAGAAACCAAGGAGAAAACGTCATGCCACAGTATCTGGTTGCCAACTACCTCCCCGACGACTTCGACCCGTCCACCGTAACCGAAGCGATGATCGAGGAGATCCACGCTATCAACCGCGAATTGATTGCTGCCGGCGTGAGGAAGTTCGCCTGCGGCATTTCCCCGGCCGCGAACGCCAAGACGGTGCGGAGGAAGTCCGACGGCACGGTGTCCGTCACCGACGGGCCGTACACCGAGACCAAGGAGCACATGGGCGGATTCTGGATACTGGAATGCGCCGATATCGACGAGGCGCTGGCATGGGCGCGCAAGGGTTCCATCTCCTGCGATGCGGTGGGCGAGGTGCGGGAGCTTCTTTTCTATCCGGCTCCGGAACTAGAAGCCGGCGAAAGCAAGTAAATAACATGGCCGCTGCGGCCCTGGGAACACGCGCATTGGGAGGCTGCGGAACAAGGCAGAATCATTGGTGAAACGGATGAGCAAGCATTCGCAGGGGCTGAAGCCCGCGTTGATTTTGCGGCCGTTCGGCACGACTGAAGTCGTGCCCTGTTACAAAGCAAGGAATATGGCGGCGTTTGCAGCACGACTGAGGTCGAGCCCTGTTACAAAGCAAGGGATATGGCGGCGCTTGCAGCACGACTGAAGTCGTGCCCTGTTACAAAGCAAGGAATATGGCGGCGTTTGCAGCACGACTGAGGTCGTGCCCTGTTACAGAACCGGTTTACGAGATGGCCTCTCGTGACGAGATGAACGAGCCAGCGCGCTGCTGCGCCGCTGGCCCCCACTTGGAAGGAAGAGGAGGAGAGCCATGAAATACATCTGTTTCGGTTACTACGACAAAGACAAATTCGAAGCCATGACGGAAGACGAGCGAAACGCCATGTTCGACCGGTGCTTTGAATACGACGACCATCTTCGCGCCAGCGGGCACTGGGCCGGAGGAGAAGCGCTTCAAGGGCCGGAGACCGCCCTGACTGTGTCCTGGAAGAACGGCAAGGGGTCAACCACCGACGGCCCCTATGCCGAAACCAAGGAACAACTCGGCGGCATTCTCATCCTTGAAGCGAGGGACATGAATCAGGCTGTACAGCTCATCGGCCAGCATCCGGCGCTGACGTTTGGCAACATTTTCGAGATTCGGCCGACAGGGGACATGAGCGAAATCATAAAGGCAAGCGAGCAGCGGCGCAGACAGGTCGCCGCACCCTGAAGACGGCTCTAGTTTGTCACCAGCGGAATCGATGAAGCGCTGGCACGCGCAAAGAAGACCGCGGCCAGCCCTGCAGCGATTTTCCGCAGCGAGAACTGTCAACTATTGCCAACGGCGGAAGCGCGTCGATCCACGACTGGCGAACCGGAACATGTTAGAAGGCTGCCCGATAAGCCGCATTCAGGTCGCGAAGTGGGGTGTTCGAAGAGTACGTTTGGAAGCAGTTGCGCCCTCTTGCCTTCGCCTGGTACAGCGCAGCATCAGAATTGCGCAACAGGGTCTTTATGTCGGTTCCGGTTTCCGGATAGGTGGCGACACCGACGCTCACAGTGACCTCCACCGTATTGCCGTCGAGGAAAATCGGCGCCGATACTTTTGAGACCAATTCGGAAGCGACTTTTTGTGCATCGTCAGGATGCTGCAGGCCCGTCAACAACACGGTGAACTCATCCCCGCCCATGCGCGCAACCGTGTCGGTCGACCGCAACGCCGCTTGAAGACGTGAGCCAACCGTGCACAGCACCTGATCGCCCGCTGCATGACCCAGGGTGTCGTTCAGATGCTTGAAGCAATCGACATCGATCATCAGCAGGGCCAAGGAACTGGACTTGTACTTGATCTCGTTGAGCGCCAGATCGAGCCTTTCCAGCAACACTGTTCTCACTGGAAGACCGGTCAGTCCATCGTGCTCCGCCATGTGGCGAAAGCGCTCTTCACTCCGGCGGATGATATCGGTCTGCCGATGAACCTGGCGGCGCAGAATGGCAACCCAACCGAGAATGGCGACAATGGCGAGCCCTGCTAGGCCGAGGACTTCGAGAGAGTGCTCAACGTTCCACCACGACGGAGCATTCAAAACGGCTACGTCTCCGGGTGACCTGAGCAGAATTTGAAACGACTCCAGGCGCGCGATACCCTCTTGCCGCGTGGTTTGCTGCTCATTCACCTTTCCAACGAAGACTCCCGTAACGGCGACCCTGCTTCCATCAACCCACGAGGATTCGAGCCGGCTACCGTTCCCCCTGACCTCTGCCGGCAAAAGAGCGGTGAACACGACCCCTTCCGATGAAAGAATCAGCGTCGAACCCTCCAGCCCGGGGTTCCTGGTAATCAGCCTGCCTTCGATCCGGACGAGCTGTCCATTATGGTCGGTTCGAAATGAGTTGGCCGCCGACACGTCCGTATGGGCGGCCACCGATCCTGCGCCGGGATTGCCATGGTCGATCTCAAAGGCATTCGCCGCCGACATTGTTACCGGTGTCACCGACCCACCGCTCTCGGCCAGTTTCAGCGTCGCGGCGGTGATAGCCGGAAGGTAGTCCTTCCTCGCGAGAAAACCGACCACATCGACGAGATCCCCCTCCCGGAGCGAAGTGCGATCTGCGGTCTCGATGCAGAGCCCGCCGGTGTTGTCCACAATGCAGACCGTTCGTCCAGGCCAAGAGAGGGTCACCCGGCCGCGCACATGAACCCGATGCGGGCTCACAGGCTGCGGCGAATATTGTAGAAGGCTGCTGAGATTTATCGCGGGCAACAAGAACGGATCGGGCTGGGCCGGCTTGGTGACGGTGATGGTTTCCATCCCAGGAAACAGAAGACGCACACCCATCATCTGCCGTTTCGGATTGACCAAAGGGGCCGCCACTCCCCGGATTGCGATCTCAGAATCGACCAGCGCGGAGTAGTTCGCATTGTCCTCTTTGTCAGTTGTCGCGGTAAACGTGCCCTCTGCAGTGGCCACAATCAGAACGACATGCATCCCGTCGGATTCCGCAGAACGCACGACGCCATTGAGCGCAACCCATTGGCCGTCTTCTCCGCCCATGAGCAAATGCGGAAGAGTCACAGTTCGAGCGGTCGGCAGAGGCTCGGAGCCGCGAAGGACGCGTATTGCCGAATTCGAGACGATGGGCGCAAAGCCGCCGGGATCGCTAACTCCTGAAACTTCAACCAGGGAACCGGCGTGGAGCGGAAGGATGGGTCCATTGCCGGGCGCCACGAAGATGCTGCCAGTTTTGTCTGCGATGAAAAGCGCTCTGTGGCCGGCCTGATAAGGATCGTAAAAAGTAACAACCCCACGCAATCGAACCGGGTAGCCACGAGATGCTTGCTCGGGCGTAAGTGAGTGTGCCTGCTGGGCCGTGGTGAGCACAGGCAATCCATTCGTCTGCGGTCCGGATGGCTGGCAGAGAGTCCTGGTCCAGGCCGACACGAAAAGGACAGCCGCGGCAATGATCGGCGCGCGGCGCATAAACTGAATCCTCACTTGCGATGGTCTCGTGCCCATTGAATACCACATTGTGACGCAAACCGCTGCCCCACTTTCGAGGTAGGCCGCATGACCCTTCCATATGCCGCCATTTCCCAATCGCGCGTTCGTTCTCCTATAGTTGCGGGGTTGACTCTGCGCGCGGTTCAGCCAGCCTCCTATGCTCCTTTCGATTCTTGGCGCACTCACGATCGTCGCAGTCATGGCCGCGATCCTCAGCAAGAGGGTTTCGCCCATGGTTGCCCTGATTCTTTTCCCCGTCCTCGCATCCCTTCTGGCCGGATTCGGGCTGCAGACGGGAAAGTTCATGCTCGCCGGCATCGAGGGAATCTCCGGCGTGATCGGAATGTTCGTCTTCGCAATTCTCTTCTTCGGGATCATGAGCGACGCAGGCATGCTGAATCCATTCATCGCATGGCTTCTGAGGGTGATCGGCCGAAGGCCGTCGCGGATTGTTCCCGCAACAGCTCTGCTCGCTTTGCTGGTCCACCTCGACGGATCGGGCGCGGTTGCATTCCTGGTCACGATTCCAGCCGTGCTTCCACTTTATGAGGAACTTAAAATCGATCGCCGGATCCTCGCCTGCGTTGTTTCAATGGCGGCCGGCGTGAACTTCCTCCCCTGGACCGGCCCCACACTGCGCGCCTCGGCCTCACTGCACATTCCGGCGTCGAGCATCTTCGTTCCCATGATCGGAGTACAAGCGGCCGGCCTGATCTTCGTGTTCGCAGCTTCCACCGCTCTCGGGATCCGTGAAGAGCGCCGCCTGCGCAACCATGCGGTTTCAGCCGGCTCCGCTGCGGACGGTCCACTGCCTGCTCGCGCCGGCAAAACTCATCGCTTCCTGCTGCCGAACGTTGCCACCACCGTTGTGGTTCTCGCCGCCATGATCAGCGGCAAGATCGATCCTGCAATTGCGTTCATGGTGGGCACGGTGGCGGCGCTCCTGCTCAACTTCCCCACGCTCAAATCACAGCAGGAAAGAATCACAGCCCACGCCCCTGCCGCGATTCTCATGGCCAGCATTCTGTTTGCGGCCGGCGCATTTACGGGCATCATGAAAGGGACGGGAATGGTGAACGCCATGGCCTCGGTGGCCGTGCAACACCTCCCTGCGCATGGCCTGAGGTTCATCCCTCTCGTCCTCGCCGTATTCTCGATGCCGCTCAGTCTGTTCTTCGATCCGGATTCCTTCTACTTCGGCGTTCTACCTGTCCTGGCCGGGACAACCGCATCGGTTGGAGTCCAACCCGTGACGATGGCGCAAGCCGCTTTGCTGGGATTGCACACCACGGGCTTTCCGGTCAGCCCGCTTACGCCCGCGACGTACCTGGTCGTAGGGCTCTCTGAAATCAGCCTGGCACAGCATCAGCGATTTACGATTCCATTTCTTTTCGCAGCCTCGCTGATCATGACTGCCGCTGCCATCCTGATGAAAGTCATTCCGCTCTAGGTAACACGGGAGAGGCAAGTTGAAAACCGTCAGACTAGGAGCCGGCGCGGGCTACTCGGGCGACAGAATTGACCCGGCGGTCGAACTTGCCGCCAGAGGCTCCGTTTCCTACCTTATATTCGAGTGCCTGGCGGAGCGGACTATCGCCAACGCGCAGTTGGCGCGCCTGCTCGACCCCGCCGCGGGCTTCGACCCGTTCCTGGAAGAACGCCTCGAAGCAGTGCTGCACCACTGCGTGGAAAACCGCATCCGGATCATCAGCAATATGGGAGCGGCCAATCCGCTCGCCGCCGCCACAAAGACCTGCGAGACCGCACGTCGCCTGGGACTGCGCGGATTGCGTGTTGCCGCAGTCACGGGCGATGACGTTCTCTCCATCCTGCGCAGCGGAGATCTGGCGATCGAGACTCCGGAGGGGAGTCTTCCCAACCCCGACAAGTGGGTTTCCGCCAATGCATACCTGGGCGTGCTTCCGATCCTCGATGCCCTGGATCAGGCCGCCGACGTCATCCTCACCGGGCGCGTTGCCGATCCTGCGCTCTTTCTCGCTCCCTTGATTCACGAGTTCGGATGGTCATTGGACGACTGGAACACGCTCGGGCAGGGAACAGTCGTGGGGCACCTGCTCGAATGCGCGGGCCAACTTACGGGAGGATACTTCTCGGATCCCGGTTATAAAGATGTTCCGAACCTGGCGCGCCTGGGTTTTCCGATTGCCGAGGTCAACGAGGATGGTACGGCTGTCTTCACGAAGGTCGAAGGCTCCGGCGGCCTTATCAATCGTGCCACATGCACCGAGCAGCTTCTCTACGAGATTCAGGACCCGGCATCCTATTTCACGCCCGATGTGGTCGCCGATTTTTCGCAAGTCTCAATCGAAGAAGTTGGTCCCAACAGGGTTCGTGTGGTCGGCGGCGGCGGACGGCCACGTCCATCCACCTTGAAAGTCTCCATCGGCTATCGCGACGGGTACATCGGGGAAGGACAGATCTCCTATGCCGGGCCGAATGCGCTTCCTCGTGCAGAGCTTGCCCGCGAAATACTGACCGAGCGGCTCGCCGGCGCCGAGCTTCTCGAGCTACTTGTCGACTTTATAGGAGTCAACTCGATCCACGGTCCCTACCTCTCGCGCCATGCGCCGGTTCCTTACGAGGTTCGGCTCCGCGCCGCGGGCAGAGCCGATTCGCGCCGAGCCGCCGCGCGCGTCCCGCGAGAAGTGGAAGCACTCTACACCAACGGTCCAGCCGGTGGCGGCGGCGCTACCGGATCTACAAGGGAAGTCATCGCCATCCTGGGCGCGTTGATTCCCCGCGAGTCCGTCTCCCACCAAATCCACCTCCTGGAGTCTTGACATGCTTTTGAATGCCCTGGCTCACGCGCGTACCGGCGACAAGGGGAACATCGTAACCATCTCGCTGATTGCCTACCGCAGAGAAGACTTCGAGATCATCGAAGAGAAGGTCACGCCCGAACGGGTCGCAGCGCATTTTCGAGAGCTGATCCAGGGACCTGTCCTGCGCTACAGCCTGCCGCAACTGGCGGCGCTCAACTTCGTGCTGCGCAGGCCGCTGTCTAACAGCGTCACGCAATCGCTGCAACTCGACGCACACGGCAAATGCCTGGGCTCGGCATTACTCGCCATGGATATCTAGTTTCGCCGCCAACCGCCGTTCCTGGTGACCAGCTATCCGGAAGTTACGAACCGAGCCGCGGACCAATCCGCCGCGCTCTGCGGCGATTGGATCCGTTGCGCCTGCGACGAAGGAACCCCGGAAGCAGGAAGAAGAACGGAGCGACTGCGCCGGCTCAGGCCAGTGTCACTTTGAGCACAGCCGCATAATCGATCGCCGGCTTATAGAGCCTTGGAAGCTCTACCTGAAGCGCATCGGCCTGCTGCCGCCAATCGACTTTCTGGCCGGTTCCGAGAAGCTCCAGCTTGCCAATTCTGCCTGGTCCCGTTGCCGCTGAGAGTCCCAGGGACTGGATGGCAAACGGCTGCGCCGGCCAGCCCAGCACGAGCGCGTAGATCACAGTATTCGCCTTATTACGCGTGAACCGGATATCTTTCTCCCCGAGGTTGCTCACGCTTGTGCCCTGAAAGGACCCCGCCTTTATGCTATTGGGGCCTTCACCGCAGACCTTCCATGGGCGGGTCTCATAGATCGCCTCACCATTGGCCTGCATCCATGCCGTGATGCCGTCCAGCACCGCGATTTCCTTGCTGTCAATGGTTCCGTCGGGCCTGCCGGGGACATTCAAAATGAACGTGCCGTTCTTGCTCACGGTGTCGATCAGCCAGTGGATCACGTCCCGCGGGGGCAGATACCCGCCATATTCACCCGGTTTCTCGTAGAGGAAGCGAAGGTAGTGCCAGGCGCCGAGGCAGGTCTCAGACTGCCAGGGATGCTTCATGATCCCGGCAGTAAGGCCCCTCTCATAATCGGCGACAACAGCTTTGGCCAGCCGGTCCGGAACATCCTTGACGTTGAGAACGGCTTCCATCTTGCCGCCGTTTGTCTTCAGGCTGTTGTTATAGAAGTACGCACCGATATTCATCCCGCCCCAGCCGAGCGGCAGCAGCGAATCGTCGAAGTAAAGCAGATCGGGATTGTGCTGGTCGATGAGATCGCGGGTGCGGTCGTAGAAGTTCTTCACATAGGATGTGTCAGGCAGAGCGGCAGGCGGGTGCTTGACGCCGTAGAGCCGCTGGGGATCGAGCCCCTGCCACCACTGTTCCTTCCCGTCCGCCGGAGTGAGACGGCCATCGTAGGGAACGCCGGCCAAGGGTCCGGACTTGTCAGCGCCATGGGAAGGCTGAAACCACCACCAGTTGCGCGCCTGATGCACGGTCACGCCGAAGCGCAGACCCTGCTTTCGCGCCGCCGCGGCCCATGTGCCGACGACATCGCGATGGGGACCGATGGCAGCGGCATTCCACGGATGATGCCTGGAGTCCCAGGCGTCAAAGCTGTCGTGGTGATTGGCCAGGGCGATGAAGATCCTGGCGCCGGCGTTTTTGTAGCGCGCAATCAACTCGCCGGGCTCCCAGTTCAGCAGGGTCCACTGGGCGCAAAGATCCTTGAAACCGAACCGCGACGGCGGCCCATAGTGCTCGAGCTGATATTTGTATTGCCGCTGGTCCTCGACATACATGTTCCGGGCGTACCAGTCGCCGGCTTCCGCCACGCATTGCGGACTCCAGTGAGCCCAGATGCCGAACTTGGCATCCTGGTACCAATCCGGCGCTTCGTAGTCGAGCAATGAATCCCACGTGGGTTTGAACGGACCATCGCCTGCGAGATCGGGGATGGGCGACGCCAGGGGCACATCGTCCCACATCCCGCCTGCGACAGATTGCGCTACCGGATTGTAGTTCCATGGCGAAGGTTGCCACGCCGCCTCATCGAGCCGTTCTTCGACTATCTTTCCGTCGCTCAATTTGTAGAAAACCCGCTTCTCCGGCGGCAATGCGCAAAACTGGGCGTAATCCTGCGTGTAACGGTTGAACCCGACCGGCAACGCCGCTTGGCTTTCCTGCGCGGCCTGCCCATAGGATGGAACAGCTTTCGCCGCGGAAGCGGCCGCAAGCAGTTTGCAGAAATCCCGTCTGTGCACCGATCCCCCCATGTTCGCGAGCGGCAATCCGCCGTTGCCTGTTATTCGGGTAAGTCGATCTGGCCGTCGATGTGGAACTTCCCGCTCACCACGCTCGCTCCGGTGTCCGGCTGGCCTCCACCGATGCTGATCGTGTAATCGCCTTGAGCGACGACGGGAGTTCCATCTTCGGTCACCACGCCCAGGTCGCGGTCCTTCAGCTCGAATTGAACCTCCCGGCTCGCACCCGGCTCGAGGTGAACGCGCTCAAATCCCCGGAGAGCGATGGAGGGCGCACCCTTCACGTCAGGGAACTTGAGATAGACCTGCACAACCTCGTCTCCCCCGGCCTTTCCGGTGTTGGTCACGGTCACGCCGGCGCGCACAGGCTGTCCTGCTGCCACAGCCTGAACCGGGAGGCTGAGGCCGCTGTAGCTGAAAGTTGTGTAGCTGAGGCCATAGCCAAACGGATAGAGCGGCTTGCCGGTGAAGTACCGGTAAGTCCGGTTGGCCATCCCGTAGTCCTCGAAGTTGGGCAGCTGGTTGACGCCGGTGTAGAACGTAACCGGCAGCCGGCCCGCGGGATTGTTCTTGCCGCTCAGCGTCTCAGCCACTGCGGCTCCGCCCTCTTCGCCGGGGTACCACGCTTCGAGGACAGCGTTGGCATGCTCTTCGATCCAGTTGACGGCCAGGGCGCTGCCATTCATGAGAACCACGGCGAGCGGCTTGCCGGTGGCTGCCACGGTTTCGACGAGTTCCTCTTCGGGCTGGGGAAGATCGATGCTGGTACGATCTCCGCCGAGAAAGCCCGGCTCGCTTACCGGCATCTCTTCGCCTTCAAGCTGGCTGGTGATGCCCACGACGGCGATGACGGCATCGGCATTCTTTGCCGCCGCAATCGCTTCAGGCGAAGGCGCGTTGTTCACTTTTTCCCAGATCAGCTCGGCATGCGCCTTGCCGTTCGAGCTGCCGTATCCGACGCTGAGCGCAAGCTTGCGGCCCTTCTCCAGGTGGACGCGGCCGACGCCCGACGCGAGACCGCCGCCGCCGCCGAACGCGACGGCTACCTGTTTGCCATCCACGGTCAGCCTGGCAAAGCCTTCGCATCGAATGCCGAGGATAAAGTCTGCCGACTCGGTGGGTGTCAGGAATCCTGACCATTGAACGCCGAAAGATTTTCTCCCGGCGATCTCCGGCGGCAAGTTGCCGGCGGTGAGCTTGATGTTGGGCTCGGTTCGGCTGGCGATGGGCGTGGCGCTCGCTCCGGGGCTGGGCCGGCCCCTCGTCATGCCTTCGTTGTAGTCGGCCTTGAGGCCGGGCTTGCCATCGGGAGTGGTCAGCAGAGCGTCCGGCACCGGGGTTCCATCGGTGCGCAGGAACTGCGTGCCGGGGACAAACGCGATGGCGGCGTTGGGGAATTCGGCATGAAGGCCGTCGAGGACGGAAACGATATGAGTGGGCTGGCCGGCGTAGTTTCCAATCAGCGGCCGGGTCTGGTCGGCGAGCGGACCGATGACGGCGATCTTTTTGATTCCCGGCCGGAGGGGGAGCAGACCGTCGTTCTTGAGCAGGACCATGGACTCGTTGGCGAGCTTGAGAGCCTGCGCGCGGTGTTCGGCGCTGTCAAGTTCCTTCTCGTCGATCCTGGCATAGGGAACGACGTCCGGCGGATCGAACATGCCGAGCTTGATACGCGCGGTGAAGAGGCGAATCAGCGCCGTGTCCAGTGTGGTTTCAGGCAGGTAGCCTTGCTGAACCGCATCGATGTAGGCCTTCTCCACGGGTTCGCCAAACCGCGAAGTGAAGGTGACGCACTCGTTGTCCATTCCTCGGATCACTGAAATGGCCGCGCCTTGCGCCTGCGTTGGGCGATAACGATGATTGGCGGCAACGTCGCGAACCGCGTCGCAATCGGAAACCACATAGCCATGGAAGCCCCACTTGCCGCGCAACTGGTCTTCGAGCAGGAATTGGTTGGCGCACGCGGGCTGGCCATTGATCGCGTTGTACGCGCACATGACAGACCCGGCCTTGCCCTCCACGATGGCGGCGCGGAAGGCGGGCTCGTAGGTATCGACCTCGTCGTGCTTGCTCACGTCCACATCGGCGAAGTGGCGCGTCGGCTCCGGCCCGCTGTGCACGGCGTAGTGCTTTGGCGTTGCGATGGCCAGGTAGTATTTGGGGTTGTCGCCCTGCAATCCGGTCACATAGGCAACGCCCATGCGGCCGGTGAGGAACGGATCTTCGCCGTAGGTCTCCTGCCCGCGGCCCCAGCGCGGATCGCGGAAGATGTTCAGGTTTGGGGACCAGAAATCCAGGCCTCCCATGATGCCCGTGTGTCCCTCGCGCGCATTTTGCACGTGCTTGATGCGTCCCTCGATACCGATCTGTGCCGCCATGGTGTGGATTCCCGGGGCATCGAAGGTGGCAGCCAGGCCGATTGGCTCCGGATACTCGGTTACACCGTCGTTGATCACCCCGTGGAGGGCCTCGCTCCACCATTGATATGCAGGAATATTGAGGCGCGACACGGCGGCGGAATTGTTCTGCATTTGCGTGGCCTTCTCCGCAAGCGTCATCCGGTGCACCAGATCGGCAGCCCTTTGTTCAGGCGTCAGACTGGTGTCCAAATACGGAAATGCCGCTGCACCCTGGGCGAGCGCAGGCTGCGCCGCCAAGGCAATGAAAAGCGAACACGCTCCCAGGACAAGTTTCCGCATCCTCTGCGTCATGCATCTGTTCATATCGATCCTCAAGTTGGAATGCGGGAGGCTGACCGCCTTCCACGCACTTCCAAAGTATGGCTGCGTGCCGAATCCCACCCTGCAAGCCATTGCGATTCGAATCTCGCGTTCCCGCTGGCCGCTCTATCGCGCGGCCATGGCCGGCTGGCTTCCCGCCCGGAACAGCCGCGGCGCAAAGTCTTTCAAGTCGCGGCGCCATGTCTGCCACTCGTGATCGGTGCCGGGCGACTCGTAAAAGACGTGCTGGATCTTTCCCTCGTCGAGAGTCGCGTGCAGACTCTCCAGCCCGGTCTTCATCCGTTCCGGCTCGTTCGTTCCCACGCCGATCCACAGCAGATGCACCCGCTTGGCGAAGGCGGCGGGGTCAGCCATCGCCCCGTGAAACGCCGTCTTGGTGTCCAGCTTCCCGTTCCCCATAGCGAACACGTTGGCCGCGCCGCTGAATCCGCCGATGTAGGAGAACAAGTCAAGATGGTTGAACGTGACCTGGAACGTCTGCATGCCGCCCATCGACAGACCGGCCATGGCGCGGTGCTCGCGATCGGGAAGCGTTCGGAAGGTCTTGTCGATGAACGGAATCAGCGCCTGCGTCATGTCGTCTTCGAATGCGCCCATCCGCTCCTGCATCACCTTAAGCCACTCCGGCGAGCCAAACGGCTTTCCCGTCAGATCGGGCGGCGTATAGCCGGCGCGGTTCGCATAACCATTTGCCATCACGATGATCATCGGCTTCGTGTTTCCGCTTGCGATCAGGTTATCGAGAATGAAATTCGCTTTGCCCTGCCGGATCCACCCGCTCTCGTCCTCGCCGCCGCCATGCTGCAGATAAAACACCGGGTACCGGGTCTTGGTCTGCGTGTCGTAGTCCGGCGGCAGGTAGACCAGCGCGTGCCTCCAGTCTCCTGTGACGCTCGAGTGGTACCAAACCTCGCGCACCTGCCCATGCGGAACATCCTTGGGCAGGTAATAGTCCGCTCCGGCTTCCGGCACCTCCACCGCGCTGGCCCATTTGCTTCCGCCAAAGTACGCTGTGCTGCCCGGATCGCTGACCTCGGCGCCATCCACGATCAGCGTGTAGTAATGAAGCCCCGGAGCCATGGGCGGCGTTGTGAGGGTCCAGAACCCGTCCGCCTGCTTCTCCATGTCCACCTTGGGACCGCTCCAGAAATTGAGCTTCACCTTCGTTGCATCGGGCGCCTTGAAGCGGATCAGGACGCGCGAATTGCTGTCGACCCTGGGATACTGCGCATCGAGAACGTTCGACGTGGCAGGTTTGAAATCGCCCGAGTCCTGCGCAAAACAGCAGCTCGCTACGCACAGCATGACCATTCCAGCCAGTTTCATATCGCACCTCCGCGCGAAGCCTGTCCGGGAGGCAGTGCCGCCCCGCAACCGGATCGCCCTGCCGTTTTCGGCCATGGGCATGGTAATCCGTCAGCCCCTATGGAATAAAGCGATTTATTTTGTCTTGTTCGCCGGAGGTTGGCCTGTGTATAGTCGAGGGTTCCGGAACGGAATAGGAGAACGGCGGCCGTAAATTCCGAGCCTGATACGACAGCGTGCTTCGGCCGTTGCGCTCGATTGCCGCCGGCTCCGCGGAGGCATTTTGTGGCGCGTCGCGTTCTCGCAGTTTTAGGTTTGCTCGCCCTCTTCCCGGCTCTGCCCGCATCGGCCGCCGACAACATTCACCTCTCAGTGGACGCGTCGAGGCCCGGCGCGAAGATCGATCGCAACATCTTCGGCCAGTTCGCCGAGAATCTCGGCCATGGGCTCTATGAAGGCATCTGGGTCGGTCCCGATTCACCCATTCCGAACACGCGCGGGATTCGCAAGGATGTCGTCGCCGCGTTGCGGGAGCTCAAGGTGCCCAACGTGCGCTGGCCCGGCGGCTGTTTTGCCGACCAGTACCACTGGCGCAAGGGGATCGGCCCGCGCGACAAGCGCCCCGCCACGGTGAACTCGGCCTGGGGCGACGTCATCGATACCAATGCCTTCGGCACCGATGAGTTCATGGATTTCATCCAGCAGATCGGGAGCACGCCGTACGTGTCCGTCAACCTCGGCTCAGGCACGCCGCAGGAGGCGGCCGAGTGGCTGGAGTACATGACCGCCGCCGCGCCTACGGCTCTGGCCAAGGAACGTGCCGCGAATGGCCATCCCGAGCCTTACAAAGTCGGATTTCTCGGCATCGGCAATGAAAGCTGGGACTGCGGCGGGGCAATGACCGCCGACTACTACGTGAGCCTGATGAAGGTATACAGCCGCTTCGTGCTCAACATGAATCCCGCGCAACGCGGCAAAGACCAGATGCTGAAGATCGCGGTGGGTCCCGGCACGCCGGACACCGAGTGGACCGACGCCGTGATGAAAGCCTGGAAGAAGCACACCTGGGCCTGGGACATCAATGGCGTCTCTCTGCACTGGTACACCGTTCCCAACGGGTGGCCGCCGTCAACGAAGTCAGAGAAGTTCGGACTGGACGACTACGTGAAGAGTCTCAAAGCGACGCTCTTCATGGAGGAGTTCCTGCGCAAGCAGGAAGCCGTGATGGACCAGTACGACCCGGAGAAGAAGGTTACCTTGAGCGTGGATGAGTGGGGCGCGTGGCATGCGCCCCTGCCCGGCTCGAATCCGGCGTTCCTGGTCCAGCAGAACAGCGTTCGTGACGCCATCCTCGCTTCCCTCAATCTGAACATATTTGCCCGTCATGCCGGCCGCGTCCGCATGGCCAACATCGCCCAGATGATCAATGTCCTTCAGTCGATGATCCTCACCGACAAGGAGAAGATGGTCTTAACGCCAACGTATTACGTCTTCAAAATGTACGTTCCGTTTCAGGACGCCACGCTGATCCCCGTCGCTTTCGACGCGGGCGCCTATACGCATGGCGGCGTAACGCTGCCGCGCATCGACGCCATCGCCGCAAAGAGCGCGGACGGAAAGCTGTTGCTAGAGATCACCAACCTGGACGCCGAAAACCCCGCGGCCATCGACGCGGACCTGACAGGCATTACGGCAAAGTCGGCCACGGCAGAGACATTGAAAGCCGCGGCGGTCGACAGCATCAACACGTTCGAATCCCCGAGTACAGTTGTGCCGAAGCCGGCAGCACTCAAGGTTCAGAACGGCAAGCTCTCGCTCACGGTAGAACCAGGATCCGTCACTGTTGTTTCGATCGAGCCGTAGCCGCGAGCGCCCTCGATGGGGGGTGGATGATCGCGTGCCCTCGCCACGACACGAAGATCCACGCCGCCGGCCGCGCGAATCGCACGCCGGCAGCAATCAATGGAATATCCGGAGAACACGCACCATGCACTCCTTCAGAAAGATCGCAGCCCCGAAGATATCCCCGTTGATTCTCGGACTGCTTATTGTTTCTCTGCCGGCCTTCCCGGGCTGCGTACAATCCCAGGCACGCACGGTCAACGCCGTCATCGATACCTCGAAGACCGGCGCTCCCATCTCGAAGAACATATACGGCCAGTTTCTCGAGCACGGCGGCGACATCGTCAACACCGGCGTCTGGTCCGAGATGCTTGTCGACCGCAAGTTCTTCTATCCCGTTGCTGCTGCTGCGCCCACGCCTCCCCCGGTGATGGGCAACGCGGCGGGGAACCCGCGCTTCCGCCGCACTCCGACGCGATGGTGGGCTCCCATCGGCGGCGAGGACGCGGTCACCATGGACAAAAAGGCGCCCTACACCGGGGACCACACGCCGCTGATCAAACTCGATGCGAAGGAGCCGCACGGTTTCAGGCAATCCGGAATCGCGGTTCGCAAAGGCAAGGCCTACACGGGACGCATCGTCCTCGCCGGCTCGCCGGGCGCGGTCGTCAAAATCACGCTCATCTGGGGAAAACAAGCGAATGACCGCGAGACGGTCACCCTCCGCGCTCCCGGTGCGGCGTACCGCAAGTTCCCACTCCGCTACACCGCCGCAGCGGATAGCGACGACGCCACCCTCGAGATTACCGGCACCGGCACAGGCGCCTTCCACGTCGGCGCGGTTTCCCTCATGCCCGGCGACAACATTGAGGGCTTCCGCCCCGAGGTCATCTCGGCGCTCAAGCAACTTCGCTTCGGCGTGCTCCGCTTTCCCGGCGGCAATTTTGTTTCCGCCTATGAGTGGCGCTACGGGGTCGGCGACATCGACAAGCGGCCGCCGATCTTCGACCCCGTCTGGCACGCGGTGCAGCCCAACGACGTAGGCACCGACGAATTTCTTACGCTCTGCCGCCTGCTCGGGGTCGATCCGTACATCACCGTCAATGCCGGCTTTGGCGATGCCTGGTCGGCGCGCGAACTGGTCGAATACACCAACGGCGCCGCGACCACGCCCATGGGCAAATGGCGCGCCGAAAACGGCCATCCCGCGCCGTATCACGTAGAGTTCTGGGGCGTCGGCAACGAACCCTGGGGCGACTACCAGATGGGCTCCATGGCGCTGCCGCAATTCGAGTTGAAGCACAACCTCTTCGCCAGGGAGATGCGCAAGGCCGATCCGTCCATCAAGCTCATCGCCGGCGGCGCCATGCCCGACGTGATGGAGGGTGCGGACCAGGCCAGGCGCATCAATGGCCAGTATGTGCCCGACTATCTTTCGCCAGCCGACTGGACAGGCCAGATGCTGCAGAACTGCCTCGACAACATCGACATGGTCAGCGAGCACTACTACGCATCCGGCACGCAGCATACCGACATCAAGCTGCAGAAGAAGGTGCCTATCGATCCCCCTCTGTCCCTGATCGAGTGGGAACGCGCGCCGGCCGTCCAGGTCCGCGCGAAATATGAGCACTACCAGGAGTACCTCAAGCGCATCCCCGCGCTCCGTGCCAAGCCCGTTCCCATCGCCATCGACGAGTGGGCTTACTTTGGCGGCAACCGCGACTCCTACAAGGTCGTACCGGCCTACGCATGGGCCTTCCACGAGATGTTCCGCCACTCGGACATTTTCCAGATGGGCGCATTCACCTTCGCCACCGCGATGATGAGTTCCAACCGCACCGAAGCCATCCTCAACCCCACCGGGATGCTGTTCAAGATGTACCGCGATCATTTCGGCACGATCCCCGTCGAGGTGACGGGAGACTCGCCGCAGCCCAAGCCGGCGTTTCCGGCCGGCGGCGACCAGCCTGCGGTCAATCCCGGGAGCGACACTTACCCGCTGGATGTAAGCGCCGCGCTGAGCGAAGACCGCAAGACCCTGGCCATCGCGGTGCTCAATCCATCCGACTCCGAACAGAGCATCCGGATTGCAGTCAACGGGACCAAGCTCGCCAGTGCAGGCAAATTGTGGCGCATGGCTCCGGACTCGATCGACGCGACCGTTCAGGTGGACAAGAAGCCGGAATTTCAAGTGGAAGAACAGATGCTGGGCGCGCTGCCCGAAACCATTGCGGTGCGCCCCTTCAGCGTGAACATCTATTCGTATCCGGTGCAGTAGCCGGATGTTCGAGAGGGTCCAGATGAAACCAAAGAAGCTGTTCCTTGCGTGCGCGGCCACATTGGCGGTCGCGTCCGGACCATGGCTCACGGCGCAGGTGCAGACCAACGTTCCCGACGTTGTCGCCGGCGCAAAGCCAGTCATGGTGGAGCACATCAAGATCCACGGCACAGCCCTCGAAGGCAATCTGGAAGGCGACGCCGTCGATCGCGATGTGATCGTCTTCCTGCCGCCCAGCTACCAGAAAGACAGGAAGCGCCGCTATCCCGTGGTCTACGCGCTGCACGGTTATTCCATCGGCGCCGAGCAGTGGACGCACGAAATCCATGTCCCGCAGACGATCGAAGGCGCGTTTGCGAAAGGGGCGCAGGAGACAATCGTCGTTCTGCCCGATTCCAAGACCGTCTACAACGGCTCGATGTACTCAAGCTCCGTCACCACCGGCGACTTCGAGAAGTTCATTTATCACGACGTTGTCGCCTATGTGGATGCACACTACCGCAGCATCCCCGACCGGACCAGCCGCGGCCTCGTCGGCCACTCGATGGGCGGATACGGCGCTGCGCGTATCGGCATGAAGCATCCCGATGTTTTCGGTGCAGTCTACATCATGAGTCCCTGCTGCATGTCTCCGATGGCCGGCGGCGGACCAGGGCCCGCCGATCAGATGAAGGAGCGGGCGATCGCCAGCGAGAAGAAGGTTGCGGAGGCCAAATCTCCAGCCGACCTGGCGGCACAGTCACCCGGCTTTGCCGCCGCGCAGTATGCAACTGCAGCGGCGTGGGCTCCAGATCCGAAGAACCCTCCGCTCTACTTCGACCTGCCGACCAAGGACGGTGTGCCGCAGCCGGAGATCGCGGCGAAATTCACGGCAAACTCACCCCTGGCCTTTATCGATCAGTACCTCGGCAATCTCAAGCAGTACCGCGCCATCGCCATCGACGTCGGCGATCAGGACGGACTGCGGTTCGACGCGGCCAAGCTGCACAACATCCTGGATAACTACGGAGTCGCAAACAGTTTCGAGATCTACTCCGGCACGCACACGAGCGCCGTCGCCGACCGTTTCCAGAACCATGTGCTGCCCTTCTTCAGCAAGAATCTCTGCTCCACGGCGGATTGCCATTAGCGCGCGCAGCAGGACAGCCTGACACGGGATTTCAGATCGCCGGCGGCATGAACCACGCGCAAAGATGCAGGCGGAAAGTCGAGATCAAACATGCTTTCGAAATCGGGAATCGTCCACACGGCTTGCGGTACCTGGGCAGCGATGCCCGTTCTGTGTCTCTTGCTCGCCGCCCCGCCAATGACGACGGCGCAAATGCCTGGCCAGAAGGCGCCTGGCCCTCCGCCGGCGCAGATCGAGCAGACAAGCCACGGCATCCGCGCCACGGCGGGCAGGGAAGTCCTCGAGGTGACGGTTTGCACGGACTCGGTGGTTCACGTCGTCGCTACACCCGAACCCGCCGCTCCCGCGGCGCCGCGCCCGTGGATGCTCGAAGCGCGGCAATCCTGCCCCGGCGCGCCGTTTACCTTCACACAGGACGCGAAAGCCGCCGGCATCAAGACGGCACAGCTTGAGGTCATCGTCAACATCGAGCGCGGCAATCTCACGTTCCGGACCGCCAACGGAGAGTCGCTGCTGAACGAGGGCAACAGCATCCCTCGTACCTACGAGCCGGCCGAGCTCAATGGCGACCACACCTACCGCGTCACGGACCGCTTTTCTCCGTCGATTACGGAAGCAATTTACGGACTGGGCCAGCACCAGAGCGGCATGTTCAACTATCGCGGGGCCACCGTCGAGCTCGGCCAGAACAACACCGACGTGGCCATTCCGTTCCTGGTCTCGAGCAAAGGCTACGGACTGATGTGGAACACGGCGGCGCTCACCTACTTCGACAATCGCTTTCCGCTCGAGATGAAGCTGACTTCGCTTGCCGGCAAGGCGATCGATTACTACTTCCTGTACGGCCCGGAGATCGACTCCGTCATCCACGAGTACCGCACCATGACCGGCCACGCGCCCATGCTGCCCAAGTGGGCCTACGGCTTCTTTCAATCCAAGGACCGCTACGTTTCGCTCGATGAGATCAGGGAAATCGCGCAACGCTACCGGCAGGACCACATTCCCCTCGATGGCATGGTGCAGGACTGGTTCTGGTGGAAGACCGAAGGCGACCCCATGTTCAATTCGAACTACCACGACGTGCCCAGGGAACTGGAAGCCCTGCACAGCCTGAACGCGCACGCCATGATCTCGGTGTGGGGCCTGCTCGATCCCGATTCCGAGACGTACAAGGTTCTCGAAGAGAAGCACCTCCTGGTGCCGGATGCCCACGTGTACGACGCCACCAGCCCGGAAGCGCGCGACATCTACTGGGAGCACCTGCCCGGCAAGCTTCTGGCGCAGGGATGGGATGCCTTCTGGCTGGACAGTGCCGAGCCCGAAGAATACTGGCCGCACATGGGAGACGCCATCCTGAGCAATCGCCGGCTGGCCATCGGCAACGGCGCGGAATTCACCAACGTCTTTCCGTTCGCGCACACGCTTGGCGTGCAGGATCACTGGAAGGCGCAGAACCAGAGCAAGCGCGTTTTTCTGCTTACCCGCTCGGCCTTCCTCGGGCAGCAGCGCGTGGGCGCCACCGTGTGGTCGGGAGACGTCTACGGAACCTACTGGGGCTTGAACCACCAGGTCCCCGCCGGACTCAACTTCGCGCTGTCCGGTTATCCCTATTGGACCACCGACATTGGCGGCTACTGGCCGCCCCACGGCGACCCTCTCGCCGATCCGGCCTTCCAGGAGCTTTACGCGCGGTGGTTTGAATACGGCACGTTCTGTCCCATCTTCCGCACCCACGGCCACCGGCCGCACAACGAGCTATGGAGCTTCGACAAGGCCGAGCCCATCTTGGTGAGCTATGACAAGCTCCGCTATCGGCTCATGCCGTATATCTATTCGCTGGCCTGGAAGGTGACGAGCGACGACTACACGATCCAGCGTCCGCTTGTCATGGACTGGCGCACGGACCCCAGGACCTGGAATCTTGGCGACGAATTCATGTTCGGTCCGGCCATCCTGGTCAACCCGGTGCTCAAAGCGGATGCGACAAAGCGCAGCGTCTACTTGCCGGCAGCAGCGGCGTGGTACGACTTCTGGACCGGCAAATCGCTTCAAGGCGGCCAGGAGATCGAGGCGGATGCGCCCCTCGAACGCATGCCTCTCTTCGTGCGCGCCGGTTCCATTCTCCCCATGGGACAGCAAATCGAATACGCGGCGGAGGATCCCGCGGGGCCGGTGGAGCTTCGCATCTATCGCGGCGCCGATGGCATGTTCGACCTCTACGAAGACGCGGGCGACGGCTACGAGTACGAGAAGGGCGAGCACGCCATCATCCCGGTCCGGTGGAACGACCGCAGCTCGTCCCTCACCATCGGCGCGCGCCAGGGCTCGTTTCCGGGAATGACCGAACACCGCAAATTCCGCGTCGTCCTGGTCGCGGAAGGACAGGGCGCGGGCGCGGATGCGACCATCAAGCCGAATGCGGAAATCAACTACGAGGGCAAGGAAATCCAGGCAACGATTCAGTAATCTGCCGCTGGGCCGGCCCTTGCAATGCCGACAGGCGCCACGCTGCGCCAACTTCTGTTTCGCTGGAAAGAAGGCCGATCATGATGCAATGCAAACTCCCGCTGCTGCTGGCGGCGGCGCTGTGTGTGCCTTTGGCTGTTCAGTCTCAATCGGCGGACCCCTGTGCGGATCTCGCGAGTCTCAAGATCGACGGCGTCGAGATTACCAAGGCCTCGCTCGTTCCCGCCGGAACCACCGTACCGCCGCCGTACCCCGGCGCCTCTGCGATCGGCCCGTTGCCCGCGCATTGCCGCGTCGATGGTGCGATCCATCGCCGCAAAGGCATCGACGGCCAGGAATTCGCCATCGGCTTTGCTCTTGCTCTCCCCGACAGGGCCGCCTGGAACGGCAACTTCATGATGCAGGGAGGCGGAGGCGGCAATGGCATCGTTTCGTATCCAGCCGGTGCGAACTACGCGGGCGACACGCCGGCACTCTCCCGCGGATTCGCCGTCGCCAGCACGGACACGGGACACACGGCCAGGACCGGCCCCTTTGACTTCTCGTTCATGCGCGATCAGCAGGCGTATCTCGACTTTGCTTTTCTCGCCAATGCGGAGGTCGCGGGGGTCGCCAAGCAGATCGTCGCGCACTTCTACGCAAAGCCGGCAGCCTACTCCTACTTTGTCGGCTGCTCCACTGGCGGCCGCGAAGGCATGATCCTCTCGCAGCGATATCCCACCGTGTTCAACGGGATCGTTTCCGGCGATCCGGCCATGCGCACCGGCCTGTCGAACCTCGCCATTGCCCAATGGATCCCTGTGGCTTACAACCAGGCCTCTCCCAGGGACGCCTCCGGCAAACCGCAGGTCGACAAGTTCCTCACCGACAGCGATCGCAAGCTCTTTATGGACGCGCTGATGAAGCAGTGCGACGCCAAAGACGGCGTAGCCGACGGCATGATCTCCGATCCTCTCGGCTGCGGCTTCGATCCAGCGGTCCTTGCGTGCAAGGCCGGCCAGGCAGACGCCTGCATCGCGCCGGAAAAGGTCAGCGCCATCAAAAAAGCCTTCTCCGGACCGAAGAATGCGTACGGCACGCAAGTCTATCCCGGCTTTCTGTACGATGCGGGCAACACAATGAAAGGCCCTGTGGCCGGTCTTCTGGCATTGGGAAACATCGGCCTCTTCGGGCCCTATCCAACGGCCACCGAACTGGATGTGGACAAGGCGGCGTTGCATGCCTCCGATCCGCTCGTCGAGCCGGCGTCTACCAATCTCTCCACGTTCTCGCTCAACGGCGGCAAGCTCATCTTCTTCCACGGCGACAGCGATCCGTGGTTTTCGCCGCTGGACACGCTCGGCTATTACCAATCACTCTCCGCAACCAACGGCGGCGCCGAGAAGGTTGCCGAGTGGAGCCGCATGTTCCTCGTTCCGGGCATGGCTCACTGCGGCGGCGGACCCGGCCTCGATCACTTCGACATGCTCAGCGCTGTCGTGAACTGGGTCGAGAAGGGCACTGCGCCCGATTCCGTGATCGCGACCGGCAAGGCCTTCCCCGGCCGCAGCCGCCCGCTCTGCGCGTACCCGAAGCACGCTCAGTACACCGGGTCGGGTGACGCCGAGAACGCCGTCAACTTCCAATGCCAAGACGCAGCACATCGATAGCGAGAGGCTTGCCGTCATGAGTTTCAGAACCATTCATTTCGCGGTTCTCGCTGGGGGGCTGTTGATTGCCGCGGGCTCCGGGGCGTGCGCGCAGCCCACGCCGGGTCAGGGGGCATCCGCCTCGGTTGCCAAGGCTCTGCCATTCGTCAGCCCGATCTTCGGCGACAACATGGTGCTGCAGCGCGGCAAGCCCGACACCCTCTGGGGCTGGTCCGACCCTGGCGATACCGTCCGCGTTCAGATCGGCGACAAAGCCGCAACCGGCACTGCCGGCCCCGATCGCCGCTGGCAGGTGAAGATTCAGCCGCCTCCACCCGGCGGCCCCTACACTGTGACCATCTCCGGCCATCAGACCGTCGAGCTGCACAATGTTCTCGTCGGCGACGTGTGGCTCTGCGGCGGCCAATCGAATATGGGGCTGCCTCTCCGGTTCACGAAGAATGCCGATGACGAAATCAAGGCGGCCAACTACCCCGACATTCGCTTCTTCACCGTTGGCGGCCATCCCGCTTATCACACGGTCGATGTGATCGAAGGCAACTGGCGCGCCGTCACCCCCGAGAACGCAAGCTGGATTTCGGCGGTCGGCTACTACTTCGCCCGCAGGGTCCAACAGGAGATGCATGTTCCCATCGGTCTGGTGGTCGATGCGGTTGGCGGAAGCCCCGCCGAGGCCTGGGCCAGCGCCGCTGCGCTCCGCCCTCTTCACGACTTCGACATCCCGCTCGCGGAACTCGACCGGCTGAAAGCGGAGAACGCGCCCGAGTACGGCAACTACGTGATGCACTGGTACGACCAGTACGATTCCGGTGAGAAAGGGAACTGGGCAGCTTCCGACTTCGACGACTCGAGTTGGAAGCCGGCCGAGATTCCCGGCGGCTTCACCGAGCTGGGCGTGCCCGACACCGCCGCCCTTGCCTGGTTTCGCAAGGAATTCACATTGCCGGACCCGCTGCCCCCCGGCCGCGCCATGCTGTACCTCGGCGAAATCGAGCGCATGGACACTGTCTACATCAACGGCAAGTTCGCCGGCGGCAGCGCCTGGGTCGAGAATCCGCGGGTTTACCCTGTCGCCGGCGCGCTCAAACCGGGGCGAAACATCATTGCCATCCGCGTTCTCAAAACCAGGCCCGACGGAGGATTCCTGTCGAAGCCTGCCGACCTCCGCCTTGTCCTGGGCGATCAGAGCAGCGTCGCTCTTGCGGGGGAGTGGAAGGGCAAGCTCAGCGTGGACGCGCGCCCGCCGCAACCATTGCCCATCGCCTATGAGAACTGGCCCGTCATGCCGACTGTGCTCTACGAGGGGATGCTAGCGCCCATCGCCCCGCTCTCCATCAGCGGCGCCATTTGGTATCAGGGCGAGCAGAACTCCCCGCGGGGCTATCAGTACCGCAAGGTCCTTCCTGCGACGATCGACGCCTGGCGCGCGCTCTTCGGCCAGGGCGACTTCCCCTTCTACATCGTCAGCTTGCCGGCCTTCAAGCCGCGCAGCCCGGTTCCCGTGGACGACGAATGGGCCGAGACCCGCGAGTCGCAGGCGATCGC
>Ga0335069_10001621_pt1 | contig 36031 bp, 38 predicted proteins | sample Lox_Sample_11_FD_206714 | JGI IMG/M metagenome (GOLD analysis project Ga0335069, IMG submission 206714) | Soil microbial communities from Loxahatchee National Wildlife Refuge, Florida, United States - Lox_Sample_1.1 | ecosystem: Environmental > Terrestrial > Soil > Wetlands | place: USA... | reverse complement strand
GGCGATGCCGGCAAATTGCGCCAGCGCGTCGATGGCCCGTGCGGAATGGGCATACCGTCCGGCATAGCCGGTGATCAGGATCGGGTTTTCCGCGGTCAGAAGCTTGTCGGCAATCGCTTCGGCCAGCTTCGGATCGCCGCCGCCGCGCGAGGTCGCGGCATAAGCCTCGCCGGAATAGCTGCGGATCTCGTCGGCGCTCCAGTTCTGCGTCAGCGTCTCGCGCTGCATCATCAGATAGACCGGCCCGCGCGGTTCGCTTTGCATGATCGAGGCAGCGCGCCGCAAGGCCTCTTTGACGACGACGCCCGAAGGCAGTGTCCATTCCCATTTCAGATAGGGCCGCACCAGGCTTGCCTGATCGAACGGCTCCTGAATGAAATGCACATAGGTGTCGCGCGAGCCGACCAGTTCGTTGTTGACGGTATAGGGCGCCTTGCCGGCCATCAGCAGCACCGGCAGCCGGCTGCGGAAAATATTGTGCATGCCGTTTGCGGTGTTGGCGGTGCCGACATCGACATGGACCAATACGCCCTGGCCGCGGCCGGTCACCAGCGCATAGCCCGCGGCCATATGGGCCGCGGTGTTCTCGTGCGGGCAGCGCACGACGTTCGGCATCGGCTCGCCGAGCTTTTTCCGGTGCGCCATCTCGTCGATGATCGGCGCATGGTCGGTCCCAAAATTGCAGAACAGGTAGTCGATGCCCGTCTCTTTCAAACCTTCGAGCAAATAATAGGCAGTGGAGAATTCGGGAACATTGGTCTTACGGGCAGCTGACGTTTCCATGATCTGAGCACTCGTTTTCGTAAGTGTCTTTACTGATGGGCGATGAGAACTGATGGGCGATGAGATTTGCTGAATGGTCCGCTCGAGCGGGTTCCTTATAGCACCGTTGTTTAGGCCCGTGGGCGCGATGTGCGACGATCTTTTTTGATTGGATTCACGAACTGTCCGAGTCTTGCCACAAAGGGAGGCGATAGCGGCAAAGGGACCAAACAGGGGGAGGGTACTCCATGAAAAACCTGGCTATAGCAGCCAGCAAGGCTGCATTGGTGTCGTGCGCCTTGCTGATCGGCGTCATGTTAACGAATGGGGCGGCGTCTGCCTCAGTTCTTATCACCAACGACGTGGGGGGCGAAGTCTCCTCCTATGTGCACAAGTTCCAGCAGATGCGCGCCGCGGGTGAGCGCGTCGTCATCGATGGGCCGTGCCTGTCGGCATGTACCTTGTTGACCGGCATTATTCCAAGAGACCGGGTCTGCGTCACCAGCCGTGCGGAGCTGGGCTTCCATGCAGCTTCGTATTACGACGATACCTCGCGCTCCTTCATCCCGACCAGGGAAGGCAGCGAGGAGGTCATGCGGTACTATCCATCCGCGGTCCGGGCCTGGATCGGCCGGCATGGCGGGTTGACGCCGAAGCTGAAGATGATGCGGGGGCCGGAGCTGACCGCGCTCTATCGGACCTGCGAATAATCGCCTAATTCAGCGCAATTCGCGTTGAGTGAGTGGGGCTGGCCGCGGCGGGCGCCCAGCCTCGCTGGCGTTGCCGGCGGGTCTATTCGGGCCTATCTAGTTTGCATGTCACAGGGCTCGCCATTCGGCCCGATTCCGACGGTCGCTCCAGAGACCGTTTCAGGGGGTGCGCTGCAGCCGCGCAAGGGCGTGTTGGCGGTCTTGGGCCTATTTGCCGCGCTGGCGCTCGGCGGCAGCGTCTTACTCTGGGCGCATTACGGAACCACGGTCTTTTTCGAAACGATCCGCGCCGGTTTTGCGGCGTGTTTCGGCTGACCGGAATATTTCACCTCAAGAGACGATACTCTCACTTCGAAAGACGACAGGCCGTGGACGAAAAAACCTCCCGCATTGCGCTGATCCTTGGCGCTTTTCTCGCAGGGCTCGTCCTGTTCTTTGTGACGATCTTGATCGTGACCGGCTATGCGCCGTCGCCGGTGAGCCAGGCCGTTGCCAGTGTCGGTGGGCCGTTTCGGCTCGAGGACCAGAACGGCAAGCCGGTCACCGATGCCGACATGAAGGGCAAGCCGTTTCTGGTGTTCTTCGGCTACACGCATTGCCCGGATGTCTGCCCGACCACGCTGTTCGACATGTCGCAGTTGATGAAGGAGCTGGGGCCGGACGCCGATCGCACCAATGCATTGTTCATCACTGTCGATCCCGAGCGCGATACGCAGCAAGTGATGAAGGATTACCTTTCCAATTTCGATCCGCATCTGCGCGGCCTCACCGGCAATCGCGCTGCCATCGATGCCGCGATCAAAGCCTATCGGGTCTATGCCAAGAAGGTGCCGCTGGAGAAAGGCGACTACACCATGGACCACACCGCGGTGGTCTATCTCATGGACAAGAATGGTCATTTCGTCGCTCCGTTTGATGTCAGCCGGACGCCGGCGGCGGAAGCCGCGGATTTGCGCCGTTATCTCTGACCAAGGTCTGCTGGGCCGACCAATTTTGTCAGTCTGTCTCGACTTTTGTCCGCGCTGCCGTTAGGCCGATAGGGGCGAAGCCGAGCGCCAGGCCTGATTCCGTCGCAGACCACGATGATGCAGTCTGAAGCCAACATTTCCTGCCGATCCGCACACATGATACGGCTCGCCATGCTGGCCATTGTGGCGGCGATGAGTTTCGGCGGGCGCGCAATGGCCGCGCAAGATCTCGCCCAGGAGGGCATTGTGCCCAAAGCCGGCGTGTCGCCGGGGGGCGCCGCTTCCGCCGCGGTGCCCGGCTTCTGGGACCCGCGGCGGCGGCCGGAGCGGCCCGATCTGTCGCGCATCCAGAGCATCCGCTTTCTGACCGAGCTCGATTATCCGCCGTTCGATTATGCCGGCACTGACGGCAATCCCGCCGGCTTCAATGTCGATCTGGCGCGGCTGCTCTGCGCCGAGATCAATACCAGCTGCACCATCCAGGCGCGACGATTCGACCTGCTGCTCGATGCGCTCAACGACAAATCGGGCGGCGACGCGGTGATCGCCTCGATCGCAGCCAATGCCGCGACGCGGCGGCAGGCCGATTTCACCGATCCCTATTACCGCACGCCGGCGCGCTTCGTGGCGCGCACCGACAGTCCGATCCGCGACGTGCTGCCCGAACTGGTCGAGGGCAAGAAGATTGCGGTGGTCGCCGGCACCGCGCACGAGGCCTTCCTGAAAGAAATGTTCACCGAGGCGGAGCTGCATCCCTATCCGAATGCCGCGGCGGCGCGCGAGGCGCTGCGCAACAAGGAGGTCGACCTCTTGTTCGGCGACGGCATTTCACTCGCGTTCTGGCTCAACGGCAGCGATTCCAATGGCTGCTGCGCTTTCCGCGGCGGTCCTTATCTCGAAAGCCGCTATTTCGGTGAAGGCATCGGCATCGCCGTCAAGCGCGGCAACGATCTGCTGCGCCAGGCGCTGAACTGGGCGCTGTTCCGGCTCTGGGAGAAAGGCAGCTATACCGATCTGTGGCTGCGCTATTTCCCGATCAGCCCATTTTGATGTGACGACGAGTAACTGATGACGACCGTGATCGAAAATCCGGCGGAGCTGCGCACGATTGCCGAGCAGTCGCATGCTTGGCCGTTCGAGGAGGCGCGCAAGATCGTCGCGCGGCTGAAGAAGAAGCCAAAAGACGAAGTGATCTTCGAGACCGGCTATGGTCCGTCCGGCCTGCCGCATATCGGCACGTTCGGCGAAGTGGCGCGCACCACCATGGTGCGCCACGCCTTCCGCGTCCTCACCGACGACAAGATCAAGACGCGGCTGATCGCCTTCTCCGACGACATGGATGGGCTGCGCAAAGTGCCCGACAACGTCCCGAACAAGGAGATGGTGGCGCAGCATCTCGGCAAGCCGCTGACCAAAGTGCCAGATCCGTTCGGCACCCACGACAGTTTCGCCGCGCATAACAATGCGCGGCTGCGCGCCTTCCTCGACCAGTTCGGCTTCGACTACGAGTTCATGTCGGCGACCGCCTGCTACACGTCGGGCAAGTTCGATCATGCGCTCCTGACCACGCTGGCGCATTTCGAGGAGGTGATGGCGGTGATGCTGCCGTCGCTGCGCGAAGAGCGGGCGCAGACCTATTCGCCGTTTCTGCCGATCGATCCGAAGACCGGCATCGTGTTGCAGGTGCCGGTGGTGGACCACGACGCCAAGGCCGGAACCATCACCTACGAAAACGACGGCGAGCGCGTCACCACGCTGGTCACCGGCGGACGCTGCAAGCTGCAATGGAAGCCGGACTGGGCGATGCGCTGGTTCGCCATGGGCATCGATTATGAAATGGCCGGCAAGGACCTCATCGACTCGGTGAAACTGTCGAGCCAGATATGCCGCGTGCTCGGCGGCACGCCGCCGGAGGGTTTCAATTACGAGCTGTTCCTCGATGAGAACGGCCAGAAGATCTCAAAGTCCAAGGGCAACGGACTGACCATCGAGGAATGGCTGCATTATGCGAGCCCCGAGAGCCTGTCGCTGTTCATGTATCGCGAGCCCAAGGCGGCGAAGCGGCTCTACTTCGATGTCATTCCGCGGCATGTCGACGAATATCTGCAATATCTCGACGCCTATCCGCGCCAGGCTGCGAAAGAGCGGCTCGGCAATCCGGTCTGGCACATTCACGGCGGCAAGCCCCCGGCACCCGACAATCCGGTGCCGTTCGCAATGCTGCTGTCGCTCGTCACCGCGTCGAATGCGGCCAATGCCGACACGCTGTGGGGCTTCATCGGACGCTACCGGCCTGGCGTGACCAAGGAGACCAATCCGCGGCTTGCCGCGCTGGTCGACTACGCCATCAATTACTATCGCGATTTCGTCGCGCCCAAGAAGCAATTCCGCGAGCCGGACGCGAGGGAGCGCGCGGCGCTCAACGACCTGCGCGATGCGCTGTCGCAATTGCCTTCGGATTCTTCGCCGGAAGTCATTCAGGACGTCGTCTACGAGATCGGCCGGCGCGAACCGTTCCTCGACGAGAAGAAAAAAGGCAAGGACGGCAAGCCGGGCGTGTCGCTCGACTGGTTCAACATGCTCTATCAGGTGCTGCTCGGCCAGGAGAAAGGCCCGCGCTTCGGCTCTTTTGTGGCCGCGTACGGCATTGGCAATACGGTCAGCATGATCGACGGTGCGCTGGCGCGTTCGGCGTAATAGCGATTACTGGCTGGCCCACACGATCCGTGCGATCCACATCACGTCCGTCGCGGGGATGGTGCGATCGGAATGTGCGACATTGATCGATTTCAGCTCGACCGCTTTTGCCGTCTTGCGCAAGAGCTCCTTCGCCATCACCTCGCCGGTCCTTGTGCGCACCACGACGCGATCGCCGCGGCGTACCGGAGCCGACGGCGAAACGACGATAATGTCGCCATCGCGATAGGCCGGCTCCATCGATTGGCCGGAGACTTCGAGCGCATAGGCGTGTTCGTCATTGACCGAGGGGAAGGCGAATTCGTCCCAGCCTGTGCCGGCCGGAAAGCCGCCGTCGTCGAAATAGCCGCCGCTTCCCGCTTCGGCGAAGCCCAACAGCGGCACCGGCTTCACGGCGCCCCCCGCGTTGCCCGGCTCGATTAGCGTCACGAAGGCATCGAACGGCGTGCCGGTCGCCGCCAGCGCCTTGGCGATCGATTCGGTCGAAGGCCAGCGCGCGCGGCCCTGCGGGGTGATGCGCTTTGATTTGTTGAACGTGGTCGGATCGAGCCCGGCGCGCTTGGCAAGGCCGGACGCGGAAAGCCCCGCGCGCGCAGCTAGGCGATCGATCGCCGACCAGACCTGCGCGTGCGTCAGCATCTAGACCCCAAACCCCAGCACGATCCCGAAGATGAAAGGCCCCCGCCCTTCGGAAACACGATCGTGCTCGGCAAAAACTAGAGCCGGATTTTGACAGTACCAAAACTGTCTGGCGGCTAACGGCGCGGATCATAGGAATTATTGCCTGAAGGCTCAAGCCCCGCAGCCGCCGGGCCGGTTTTGGGGACACGTCTCCCGGCTCGGCTTGAAGCTGGCAGATGCCGCCGATAGGGTCGCCGGCGAAAATGCGGGGCCGGCCGGCTCGGATGCCATGGATCGGCGCTCCAGGGTGTTGTTAGCGCAGGGTCTTTTGGGGCGTGACGACGATTTACAAAATCTGCGAACGGGCGGCGTGGCAGGAGGCCGAAAGGCTTGGCCTTTATCGCGGATCGGCGGTCGATCACCGCGACGGGTTCATCCATTTTTCGACCGCGGCGCAGCTCGGCGAAACTGCGGCGAGGCATTTTGCCGGACAGTCCGACCTGATGCTCATCGCCGTCGACGGCGATGCGCTCGGTGTGGCGCTGAAATGGGAAGCTTCGCGCGGCGGCGCGCTGTTTCCCCATCTCTACGGCACGCTGCCGGTCGCCGCGGCGCGCTGGGCACGGCCGCTGCCCAACGAGGTCGGTGGGCGCCGGGACATTGCGGAGCTCGATCCGTGATCGGCTTTCTCCAACGTCTGGCGCAGCCGTTCCTGCACGCGCTCGAGCCGGAAGACGCGCATCGGCTCGCGATCAATCTCCTGAAATTAGTGCCGCTGCCGAAGGCCGAGCCGGACGATCCGCGGTTGGCCATGCGCGTGTTCGGGCTCAATTTCCCCAATCCCATCGGGATCGCGGCGGGCTTCGACAAGGATGCCGAAGTCCCGGACGCGTTGCTGCGCCTGGGTTTCGGCTTTGTCGAAGCCGGCACGATCACGCCGCGGCCGCAGCCGGGCAATCCGAAGCCGCGGTTGTTCCGGCTCGATGCCGATCGCGGCGTCATCAACCGGCTCGGCTTCAATTCGCAGGGCGCCGAGGCGGCGCTGGTGCGGCTTGCGGCCCGCGCCAATGCCGGCGGCGTGGTCGGCATCAATGTTGGCGCCAACAAGAATTCGCCCGATCGCGTTGCCGATTATGTCGAGCTCATCGAGCGCTTTGCGCCGGTGGCGAGCTATGTCACCGTCAATATTTCTTCGCCCAACACGCCGGGTCTGCGCAATCTGCAGCAGGCTGCGGTGCTCGACGACCTTCTGGCGCGCGTGATCGACGCCCGCGAGCGGGTCGCGCCCAATGCCGGGCCGACGCCGGTGCTGTTGAAGATCGCGCCCGATCTGTCATTGCCCGATCTCGATGACGTCGTCGGCATCGCGCGCTCGCGCCGTGTCGACGGCATGATCGTCGGCAATACGACGCTGGCGCGGCCGCCGCATCTGCGCGAGACCAAGACTGCGAGGGAGGCGGGCGGCCTGTCGGGCCGTCCGCTGCTGCCGCTGGCCAATCGCATGCTGGCGGAAACCTATGTGCGCGTCGAAGGCGTATTCCCCTTGGTCGGCGCCGGCGGCATCGATACCGGCGCGGCGGCACTGTCGAAGATCCGCGCCGGCGCCAGCCTTATTCAGCTTTATTCCGGGCTGGTCTTTGCCGGTCTCGGTCTCGTCGCCGACATCAAGCGCACGCTCATTGCCGCGCTCGATCGCGATCATGCATCGAGCCTTGCCGATTACGTCGGTGCCGACGCGGCGTCGGCGACCGCCGAGCCGTGGCCGCAGTAAATTCGGCCACGCCGGTCTCTGCCGCTATTTCAACGGCACCATCGCGGTGACGTCGATCTCGATCAGCATGCCCGGCCAAGCCAGCTGGCTGATACTGAGCAGCGTATGCGCCGGCATGGGGATCGTTCCGAACGTCTCTTGGCGGCATTTGCCGAAATCAGGTGAAGCGCGCATGTCGGTGAGGTAAGTCACCATCTTCACGATGTCGCTGAGGTCGGCGCCGTTCTTCTCAAGCTCTCTTTCGATCTTGTCGAAGGCATATTTGCACTGCGCGGCGACGTCGCCTTTGTAAAGGATGTCGCCGGCCTGACCGTTCTCATTCTCGGCGCCGACGCCGGCGAGAAAGATCATCTTGGCCGGGCTGCTCACGTTGACGGTCACGGCCTCTGAGAACCGTCCCTTGGCCCATTCGCTGTAAGTGTAGTTTTTCTTTTCGAATGTTTGTGCTTGCGCCGCAGCAACGCCAAGCAACAGAGCGGCGCTCCCCGCAAGGGCGAATGATCTCGACATCGGCAAATCTCCCTGATGGAACGTGAGTGAGGTCCGGCAACAGGGAAGCTTACAGCGATCACGCGCCAAAGCGCATCGGCGTCAGCGGATCGCGGTCGCGCCGGGTGACGGGATCAGCACAGGCTTAAGCGCGGGCACGAGACGCCGCTTCTCGCGCCGTGCCGGGATCGCGCGATAGACCTGCTTGGTGGCTTCGACGATGTGGACGCCGGCGAACGGCGCCGACAGCGTCGCGCCCGTGCGCTCCCAGGCGATTGCCGAGCGCAAGAACAGGATGCGCGAAATCGGCGGCACATAAAGCGCTTCGCCCCAGCCGGTCGGCGTGAACCAGGTGTCGCGCAGGAGCTGGGTGATCTGGCTGCGCGAATAAGGCCGGCCGTGGCCGAACGGCGTCGTATCCATGCGCGCCCAAACGCCGCGCCGGTTCGGCACCACGGCCAGGAGACGTCCGCCGGCGGCCAATACGCGCCAGGTTTCGCGCAGCAACTCGCCGGGGTCAGCCGACATTTCCAGCGCGTGAACCAGGAGCACGCGATCCACCGCCGAGTCGGTCAGCGGCAATTCATCTTCCTCGACCAGAGCCGCCAGACTTGGCCGCGCCGAGGGCCAACGCACCACGCCCTGCGCCGCCGGCATCAAAGCGAGACAGCGCTCGGCTTCTTCGCGGAACAGGCCAAGATAGGGCGTCGCATAGCCGATGCCGAGCACGCGCATGCCGCGGGTGTCGGTCCAGCGGGCGCGGATGCCGTTACCGATGAAACGGCGCGCGACGACACCCAGATGCTGGGCATAGAAGTTGCGCAGGTCGACGACGTCCATGCCGGCAAATTAGCACGTCACGCCGCCGCGCGCTGATGGGCGATGGGCAAGCGCTCCGGTCGTCCGCCCTTGCGGTTAACAAGGCGCAATGCCTACCTTAAGGCCTCTTCTTGCGCGCCAATCAGCACGGATTGTCATCGTCATGCCGGCAGAAACCTATCTATTCCCCTGTCTTTCCGACAATTTCGGCGTCCTCATCCACGACCCGGCCACGGGAGCGACGGCTTCGATCGATGCGCCAGAAGCCGCTCCGGTCGAGGCCGCGCTGCAGAAGACCGGATGGAAACTGACCGACATTCTGGTGACCCATCATCACGCCGATCACACCGCCGGCATCGGCGAGCTCAAGGCGCATCACAAATGCCGGGTGGTGGCGCCGCGCAACGAGGCGCACCGCATTGCCCATGTCGACGAAACCGTCGGCGAGGGCGACAAGGTCAAGGTCGGCGCGCTCGAAGCAAAAGTGCTCGACACGCCCGGGCACACGCTGGGGCACATATCTTATGTTTTTCCGGCGGATAAGCTTGCCTTTGTCGGCGACACCTTGTTCTCGATCGGCTGCGGTCGCGTCATCGAGGGCAATGCGGAAATGATGTGGCAGTCGCTGTTGAAGCTGCGCGCGCTGCCGGACGACACGCGCTTCTACTGCGGCCACGAATATACCAACGCCAATATCCGCTTTGCCAAAACCGTGGAGCCGAACAACAAAGCTCTGCTGGCGCGGGCCGACGAGGTGCAGAAGCTTTTGAGCGCCGGCAAGGCCACGATCCCGGCGACGATCGGCGCCGAGAAGGCGGCCAATCCGTTCCTGCGCGCGGACGATGCGGAGGTCGCGAAATCGGTCGGCCTGTCCGGTAGTCCGGCCTGGAAGGTCTTCGCCGAGATCCGCGAGCGCAAGAACAAGTCCTAGCGCATGATCCGGAAAAGTGGGCACCGGTTTTCCGAAAAGATCATGCGCAACCAGAGAGCAAGCGCGTGAGCGCCGCACTCACCGCAGCCGACATCGTCCGGCTGCTCGATCTCAAGCCGCATCCTGAAGGCGGACATTTCCGCGAGACGTTTCGCGATGGCAATCCGAGCGGGGGCCGCGCCGCATCGACTGCGATCTATTTTCTGCTGGCGCGCGGCGAGCGCTCGCATTGGCATCGCTTCGATGCGACCGAGCTCTGGCACTGGCATGCCGGCGCGCCGCTGCAGCTCGAGATTTCAAATGCGCCCGGAAAAATCGAAAGCGTCACGCTGGGCTGCGATCTGGCGGCGGGGGAGCGCCCGCAGGCCGTGGTGTCGCCTCATGCCTGGCAGGCGGCGCAGACGCTCGGCGACTGGACGCTGGTCGGCTGCACCGTGACGCCGGGCTTCGACTTCAAGACGTTTGAGCTGGCACCGAAGGACTGGTCGCCGAAGAATTTGGCACCATGACCGCGAGCGTCGGCGCCTTGGTGGTTGTCGCGGCGAGATAGGAATGCAGCGCGGCGACGACTTGCGCGCCTTCACCGACGGCGGCGGCGACGCGTTTGATCGAGCCTGAACGCACGTCGCCGATGGCGAAGATACCGCGCTTGCTGGTTTCCAGCGGATGACGATCGCCGCCGGCATCCTCGCCGGTCAGGACAAAGCCCTTGCCATCGAGCTCGACGCCCGAGCCCGCGAGCCAATCGGTGTTCGGCTCGGCACCGATGAACAGGAACAAGTGACTGATCGGCTGCCGCACTTCCTCACCGGCAGTGTTGCGCCAGCGCACGGCTTCGAGCACGCCGTTATTGCCTTCAAGGCCGCTGACAGCGCAGCCGGTTTCCACTCTGACATTGGTCAGCCCGCCGATGCGGTCGACCAGATAGCGCGACATGGTCTCGGCGAGGTCCGGCCGGCGCACCAGCATGCGCACCTTGACGCCTTGCCCGGCGAGAAAGACTGCGGCCTGGCCGGCGGAGTTGCCGGCGCCGACCAGCGCCACTTCCTGATTGGCGCAGAGCTTTGCCTCTAACGGCGTCGCCCAGTAATGAACGCTCGCGCCCTCGTAGGTATCCAGATTGCCGACGTCGAGCCGCCGATAGCGCGCTCCGCTCGCGACCACGACCGCGCGCGCTCGCACCTGTTCGCCATTATGCAGATTGAGGATGAAGGGATCTTCGCCGCATTCTTGCGCGCAGAGCTGGCTCACTTCGTCCGGGATCGCCATTTCGGCCCCGAATTTTTGCGCCTGATTATAAGCGCGCGCCATCAGCGCCATGCCGGTGATGCCGGTCGGGAAGCCGAGATAATTCTCGATGCGCGCCGATGCGCCGGCCTGGCCGCCGAAAGCGCGGCAATCGAGCACGATGACGGAGAGTCCTTCGGAGGCCGCATACACGGCGGTCGCAAGACCCGCGGGTCCGGCGCCGATGATCACTGCGTCATAGATGCGATGGGGATCGATCGGCCGCACCAGGCCGACACAGCGCGCCAATTCGTCTTCGCCGGGATTGCGGAGCAATTGTCCGCCCGGACACAGCACGATCGGCAATTGACCCGGATCGACATGGAAGCGCTCGATCAGCGCTTTTGCTTCGGGATCGGTGTCGGAATTGATCAATTGATGCGGATGACCATTGCGGCGAAGAAAGCCTTGCAGCCGCAGCACGTCGGCGTTCTCGGCCCGCCCGACAATGATCGGCCCACCGGCGCCGGCTTCGAGAAGGCCCATGCGGCGGAGGATGAGCGCGCGCATGATGCGCTCGCCGAGCTCGGCTTCGGCCACGAGCAAGGCACGGAGCCGGTCCGGCGAGATGATCAGGCTGCGGACGGTCTCGAGCGCGGTCGCATCTGCAAGAGACGGCCGGCCGGCCATTTGCGCCAGTTCGCCGAGGAACTGTCCCGGGCCATGTGTGACGATTTCGCGATGCTTGCCGAAGCCGTCGCTTTGGGTGATCTGGACCTTGCCGCAAGGGATGACAATGAGGCCCGGTCCGACCTGGCCGGTGGTGAATAGCTTGTCGCCAGGCTCGAAGACACGGCACTCGCCGAACCGGCGCATCCGTTCGATCTCGAGTGGTTCGAGATCGGGGAACATCTGATCGTGCCGCCGCTCGCTAAGGGGTTTTTGAGACGACGCCATGCTGTTACCAACGACTGATTGGGGGCTCTATATGACAGAGCCCCCAATATAGGTGGCCCTCAGCTTAAGCGAAATACTGCCCGCCATTGGCCGTCAGAGTCGACCCGGTGATCAGGCCGGCCTCGTCGGAGGCAAGGAACACGACGCAGCGCGCGATTTCCTCGGGCTCGCCGAGCCGGCCGATCGGGATCTGCGGCAGCACGCTCTTCTGCAGCACTTCCTGCGACATCGCCTTGACCATGTCGGTAGCGATATAGCCCGGGCAGATCGCATTGACGGTGATGCCGGCACGCGCGCCTTCTTGCGCCAACGCCTTGGTGAAGCCGATCTCGCCGGCCTTGGCGGCGGAATAATTGGTCTGGCCGAATTGGCCCTTCTGCCCATTGATCGAAGAAATATTGACGATGCGGCCGAATTTCCGCTCGCGCATGCCCTCGATGACGTTGCGGCACATGTTGAACAGCGAGCCGAGATTGGTGTTGATCACCTCGGTCCATTGTTCCGGCTTCATACGGTGAAGCTGGGCGTCGCGGGTGATGCCGGCATTGTTCACCAGCACTTCCACCGGGCCGAGCTCGGCCTCGACTTGTTTTATTCCTGCCGCGCAGGCGTCGAATGACGACACGTCCCACTTGAAGACGGCGATACCTGTTTCGGTCTTGAACTTCTGTGCCGCCTCATCATTGCCGCCGTAGGTGGCCGCAACTTTGTAACCGGCTGCTTGAAGGGCCTTGCTGATGGCCGCGCCGATACCGCGCGTCCCCCCCGTAACCAGCGCAACGCGGGGCATGATATCCTCCCTTTTCCAGATCCAACGACGGTCCCGGTTACGATTTCCCGGACGGTTCAAAAAACTTGCCGGGCACCCATGCCGGGACTCTATGTCCTGATTTTGGGTCCAGCTTAAAGACGCCAATGGCCGGCGCAAGTTGACGCTTGAGCCGGCCACACCAGCCGGACCCAGGTCCGGCTGTGATTTTTGTCAACGCTAGCGCGAACGAGAGGTTCAGCGCTCCAGTGCTTATCGCTCCAAGCACATAGCAATACCCATGCCGCCGCCAATGCACAGCGTGGCGAGGCCTTTCTTGGCATTGCGCTTCTGCATTTCGTAGAGCAGCGTCACCAGCACGCGGGTGCCCGACGCGCCGATCGGATGGCCGATGGCGATGGCGCCACCATTGACATTGACCTTGCTGGTATCCCAGCCGAGATCCTTGTTGACCGCGCAGGCCTGCGCGGCAAAGGCCTCGTTAGCCTCGATCAGATCGAGATCGCTGGCGCTCCAGCCGGCCTTCTTCAGTGCCGAGCGCGACGCCGGGATCGGCCCGGTGCCCATGATCTTCGGATCGACGCCGGCCTGTGCCCAGGACACGATGCGGGCGAGCGGGGTCTTGCCGCGCTTGGCCGCTTCGCTCGCCTTCATCAGCACCACCGCGGCGGCGCCGTCATTGATGCCTGAAGCATTGCCGGCAGTGACGGTGCCTTCCTTGTCGAAGGCGGGCCGCAACTTGCCGATGGCATCGAGCGTGGTGCCATGCTTGGGATATTCGTCCGCATCGACCACGACATCGCCTTTACGTGTCTTGATCGTGACCGGCGTGATCTCGTCCTTGAACTTGCCGGCTTTCTGCGCGGCCTCGGCCTTGTTCTGCGAGGCGACCGCGAATTCGTCCTGCTGTTGGCGCGTGATCTGCCACTGCCGCGCGACGTTCTCGGCGGTATTGCCCATGTGATAGCCGTTGAAGGCGTCCCACAGGCCGTCCTTGATCATCGTGTCGATCATTTCGAAATTGCCCATCTTCACGCCGCCGCGCAGGTGCGCGCAGTGCGGCGCGACGCTCATGGATTCCTGGCCGCCGGCGACGACGATCTCGGAATCGCCGTTGGCGATGGCCTGATAGCCGAGCGCGACCGAACGCAGGCCCGAGCCGCAAAGCTGATTGACCAGCCACGCCGGGGTTTCGACCGGGACGCCGGCCGCGATCGAGGCCTGGCGGCCGGGATTCTGGCCCTGACCCGCGGTCAGGATCTGGCCCAGGATCACTTCGGAGACCTGCGCGCCTTCGACGCCGGCGCGGTCGAGCGCGCCCTTGATCGCCGTCTTGCCGAGCTCGTGGGCGGGAACATTGGCGAATGCGCCGTTGAATGCGCCTACCGGCGTACGCGTTGCACTGACAATGACAATATCGTCTTTCATTGGCGGAATCCTTCCGGTTAGGGCTTATTCTCGGGCGGGATCGGCCCGGCGAGGTCAAGGTCGACCGAGCTGGATTTAGGCAGGCTGACCGCTGGCTCCTTGATATATGTCATAGGCACGTGTCCGGTCCTCGACAAGGCTGGAAAGCGCGGCAATGCTGCCATGCGACCGAATCCGCGGGGGCGCGCGGCCCGGTCAGTTCTTGCGCAGCAAAGCCGGTTTTGCCGGGCATTTACCGGTCGTCACAATAACGGTAGCCGCGCCGCACAAAACCGCCTAGTTTAACGGCAATAACCGCGTGCTGGTGTTCAGATGACGGAAGCTGCCACGACCAAGACCGCCGAGCCGGTGACGATCAAGAAATACGCCAACCGGCGTCTCTACAACACAGGCACGAGCACCTACGTGACGCTCGAAGACCTCGCCGCCATGGTCAAGAACGGCGACGACTTCGTGGTCTATGACGCCAAGACCTCCGAAGACATCACGCGGTCGGTCCTGACCCAGATCATTTTCGAGCAGGAGAACAAACAGGGGCAGAATCTTCTGCCGATCACTTTCCTGCGCCAGCTCATCCGCTTTTATGGCGACAGCATGCAGATGCTGGTGCCGCGCTATCTCGAGGTCTCCATCGAGTCGCTGACTCGCGAGCAGGAAAAGTTCCGCAATCAGATGGCGCAGGCCTTCGGCGTCGGTGCCTTCACCTCGCTCGAAGAGCAGGTGCGGCGGAACATGGAGATGTTCGAGCGCACTTTCGCGATGTTCGCGCCGTTTGCCCGGCGCGAAAGCGGCGAGGCTCCGGCGGAAGCCGAAAAGACGCCGGCGAAGTCGGGCGATATCGATGATCTCAAGCGCCAGCTCGAAGACATGCAGCGCAAGGTCGATCGGCTCTCGCAAAAAGATTAAAGTGCGGCCGCTCCCGGCGGCGATTTTACGGCGCCTGCGAGCCAAGGCCGTTCCGCAGTCGCAAGCCCGATCAGCGCGCCCTGCAAATAGTCGCAGCCCCAGTCGTGCAGCGTGCGCGCGGCCTCTTCATCCTGCACCCATTCGGCGACCGTCTCGAGCCGGAGCCGCTGTGCGAGCTCGATCAGCATGCGCACGAAGGCACGATCGTCTTCCGAGCGCATGATGTCGCGCACGAAGGCGCCGTCGATCTTCACGATATCGACGCCGAGCTTGCGCAGGTTACGAAACGACGTGTAGCCGGCGCCGAAATCGTCGATGGCGATGCGGCAGCCGAGATCCTTGACGCGGGCGACGAAGCCGCGAGTTTCGTCAATATTAAGAATAGCCGCACTTTCGGTGATCTCGACGATGATCCGTTCGGCGGCGCCCGGATGCGAGCGCAGCAGCGAGGCCAGGCCCGACCACCAATCCGGATCAATAGTCGAAGCCGGCGAGACATTGAGGCTTGCGCGCAGGCGAGGCGTCCCGATCAGCTCGTCGATCACCAGTTCGAGCACGCGGAAATCAAGCAGCCGCACCAAGCCGAGCCGCTCCGCCACCGGAACGATCTCGCTTGCGGCGATGAGACCGCCATCGGCGCGCCGGATGCGCATCAGGCATTCGTAGAAAGCAGGCTTGCGATCCGCGGCCGCGGCTACGGTTTCGTAAGCGAGGAAAATGCGCCGCTCGTTCAGCGCGGCGACGATCTCGTCGGTGGCGCGCGCATTATCCCGGCGCATTGCCTCGCGCTCGATATTGGGCCGGTAGGGCTCGTATGAGCCGCGGCGGCGGGTTTTGGCGGCATCGAGGCTTTCCTGTGCCCGCGCCACCACCTCAGCGACGCTCTTGGCATGGCGCGGGGCGGTGACGCCGCCGATGGTGACGGTGACCGCGATCGCTCCGGCGGCCGTCGGCACTGTCTCCTCGCGGACGCCTGACAGCATGCGCTCGGCCGCAATCGCCATGTCGTCGGGCGTGCAGTCGCGCAAGACGAGGCCGAATTTGTTGCCGGCGAGGCGGCCGAGCGTGTCCTTGCCGCGCATGCGGGCGCGCAGGCGCTTGGCCACCGCGCTGATCACCTCGTCGCCGACGTCGAAACCGTAAGATTCGTTGATGCGCCCCAGATGATCGATGCCCACCAGAAGAAGGCCGCACGACGAGCGAAAGCGCAGCACCTCCTCGATCGTATCCTCGAGCACCTCGGTCAGGCTGTGCCGGTTCAGTTCGCCGGTCAGGCCGTCGCAGCGTGCGAGAAATGCCAGCTTGCGCTCATGCTCGCGCCGCTCATTGATGACGCGGATAACGCCGAGCGCGCGGGCCGGCTTGCCGTCGGCGCCGGCGAACCAGCGGCCGGTATCCTCGACCCATAATCGCGTCTCCGCGCCGGGCTCGGGCCGGATGGCGTATTGAATTTGATAGGCGACGCCGTCGCCCTCGTCCTGCTTGCCCGATTGCATGACGGCGTCGTGGCGCGCCTGTGCATTTTCGGCTTCAAGGATCTGCGCGTAGAGGCGGCCGGTCGAAATCGCCGGCGCATCGCGCACCAGCAGCACGGCGGACGCGTTGCCGCTCCACGACAGAGCATCGCTGTCGAGGCGCCAGTCATAGGCGGCTTCGCCGACGGCCGCGAAGATGGAAGCGGCATCGAAGCCAGCGCCTGGCGAATTTTCGGCCGAGTTCACGGTTTTGGACTCATCGGCAGTGCGGGTTCAAGAGAGCGCGCGCCGCAGGTGGCGCAGGCTTCGTCGCGACGGTATCGGCAAGAACTTAAGCGATTCGGTAAACGCCCGCGCGCAGCGCATTTTTCGGCATGCCGATTGCGATCTCCTGACTGAAGGTCAAGCAGCGTCCCGTTCCGGGACAGGAGATCGCGGTGAACAACGCCCTTGTTCCGGTTACGCCCATTAACCGAGACACCGACTGGCCGCATCAGGCGAGCCGGCTGGATTCCGGCTTCCTCGCCCATCTCATCGCGACCAAGGCGCAAGCCCCCCAAACCCGTACCCGCCGCCGCGCCGAACCCGGCGAGGCGATCAGCGCATATGCCGGACTAGGCCAGCGGCCGACCTCGGCCGGGCGGATACTGTCCCGTTCGCTCTAGATTTTAGGGTATTTTCGGCCGTCGTTCGGTCTGAGCCCACCGTCAGGCGGCCGGGCCCTCGACTTCGATCTGCCGCCGTGATGTCCCCATGCTGATGATGAAGCCGGCCAGCACGTCGACCAGCGCGATCGCCATCAGCAGGAAGAATGTCGAGGTCGCGGCCTGCCGTACCAGCAGAAATTCCACCAGCATGACGATAAACAGGATCATAGCCAGGATGTGATCCATGACGCTGCGCATGCCCATGCGCGTCGCTTTGATCATTTCGATCCAGAGCAGAAAGATCGCAAACGCGATCAGGATGTCTTCCCAGGTCAGCACCCAATCCGCGCCCGACATCATGTGCACGGTGGTCACCGGCGCCGTCCAGCTGACGCCCGGCGTGAGAAACGCGATCATGTTGTAAATGGCGAAAGGGATCAGAAGGAGCGGGAAGCCGAGCACGAACATGACGGACGTCTTTCGTCGCTCTCAAGGTGACGTGTGGCTCTCAGCGAACAGGCTCTTACACGCCCCTTTTGTCGCACAACCCAATAGTGTCATGCAACGCGTCAGTGTCATGCAACGCGTCTCGCCGCGGCCGTGGGGGCCGCGGCGGATCGGCGAGCTTACGCTTCGCCCTTCTTCTTTAACACCTGGCGGCCGCGATACATGCCGGTCTTGAGGTCGATATGGTGCGGACGGCGCAGTTCGCCGGAATCCTTGTCTTCGACATAGGCTGGCGCCTTCAGCGCGTCGGCCGACCGGCGCATGCCGCGGCGCGACGGCGAAGTTTTTCGTTTCGGCACGGCCATGGGGGTCGTTCTCCTGATAAGCTCGTGTTGCTCGGGGTGGCGCGCCTTATAGAAGACCAGGCCCGGTATTGCTAGGCCCCAATCCAGCTTTTATGGGCCTCTGACGCAGGCCGCGTGGCCGGGAAACGCCTCGGAGCGGCGCTCGTACAGGGCGGCCAGCCGGCGCACCAGGAACCCCGGGTTACGGGCGCTTCGCCGATAGGGGTTGGGCAGGATCGAAGCCAGTTCGGCCGCCTCGTAGGGGTTAAGATCGCGCGCCGACTTGCCAAAGGCGTAACGGGACCCCGCCTCGGCCCCGAATTCCGCATTCGGGCCCCATTCGACGATGTTGAGGTAAATTTCCATAACCCTCCGTTTCGGCAGGACCAGGTTGAGCCAGATGGCCAGCGGGATTTCCAGCGCCTTGCGGACATAGCTGCGGCCCTGCCACAGGAACAGGTTCTTCACGGTCTGCTGGGTGATGGTGGAGGCACCGCGCGACTCCCCGAGATCGCCTGACTGCCGTAGGGCCTCGCGCATGGCGCCGAGATCGATGCCGCGGTTCACACAGAACGTGCCGTCCTCGGCAATGATCACCGCCAGCGGCAGTGCTGGTGAAATCTGGTTCAACGGCACCCAATGGCGGTCGACGCGCGCGCCGGTGGCATAGCGCCATAACATCGGCATCGAGACCGGATTGATGAAACGGTAGAACGGCGCGATCACGTAAGGCGCCAGCACAAGAATCGCGATGATAATCAGAATAAGCGCAAAGCCGCGTCGCAAGGGCGAATCCGCAGCGCGCCACATTGCGCGTCAATCTCGCGCGTAACCGATCAGCGGCTTCTTCTTGCGGCCGAGCACGATCAAAAGGGCCGCAGCCACGCCGATAACGGCCCAGGCCGGCAGATCGAAGCTTCTCTCCACATAGGGATCCCAGGCGAAGACGAGCTTCTGCTTCAGCCAAGTCTGCGCCAGATTGAGACTGTTCTGGTCTACGATGGCCCAGACGTCGCCGACCTTGCTGTAGACCAGGTCGTGATTGGCGATCGATTTGGTCCCGTCATAAACGAACAGCACGAATGCCGTCGCCAAGAGGCACAGGCCGAGAAAGCGAAGCAGGAATCGGATCATCGGAAGTCTTTTGCGGATGAGTTTTGCGGACCGCCGAACCGGCGCGGCGACTCGTCGAGACTCTGCACCGGCAGGCATTACCCTTCCGCGCGCGCTTGTTCAATGCGGCGCTTGTCGCAAAGCATCCGCCGCGATGACGCGGCGTGCCCTGCCGGGCCGGTCCCGAGCGCCCCCTTGAGTAACGGCCTGCCGGTTCGCTAGAGTTCCACCGCCCCGCCAGATCGCAGTCGTCGATTACCTATAGGAAATTGAAATGGCTTCCAAAAATGGCGGCGCGTCGCACCGCCCCACTTTCACCGACCAGGAAGCCCTGCTGTTTCACAGCCAGGGCCGGCCCGGAAAGCTCGAAGTTGTCGCCACCAAGCCGATGGCGACGCAGCGCGATTTGTCGCTGGCCTATTCGCCGGGCGTCGCCGTCCCGGTCCTGGCCATTGCCGAGGACGAAACCAAGGCCTTCGACTACACCACCAAGGGCAATTTCGTCGCCGTCATCACCAACGGCACCGCCATTCTCGGGCTCGGCAATCGCGGGGCGCTGGCGGCCAAACCGGTGATGGAAGGCAAATCGGTGCTGTTCAAGCGCTTTGCCGATATCGACTCCATCGATATCGAAGTCTCGACCGAGGACCCGGACGAGTTCATCAATTGCGTCAAGCTGCTCGGCAAGGGCTGGGGCGGCATCAATCTCGAAGACATTAAGGCGCCGGAATGTTTCATCATCGAGCAGAAGCTGCGGGAGTTGCTCGACATCCCGGTATTCCATGACGATCAGCATGGCACCGCCATCATCGCTGCCGCCGGCCTGATCAACGCGCTCGAACTCACCGGCCGTGAGATCAAGAAGACCAAGATCGTCTGCAACGGCGCCGGAGCGGCCGGCATTGCCTGCCTCGAGCTGTTGCGCGCCATCGGCTTCCGTCCGGAGAACCTGATCCTCTGCGACACCAAAGGCGTGATCTATGAGGGCCGCACCGACGGCATGAATCAGTGGAAGTCGGGCTTCGCCGTCAAAACCAAATCGCGCACGCTCTCCGAAGCGCTTGCCGGCGCCGACGTGTTCTTCGGTCTTTCGGTGAAGGGCGCGGTGACCAAGGATATGGTGAGGTCGATGGCTGACAAGCCGATCATCTTCGCCATGGCCAATCCGGATCCGGAAATCACACCGGAGGAGGTCGCCGAAGTGCGCAGCGACGCCATCATGGCGACCGGCCGCTCCGACTACCCGAACCAGATCAACAATGTGCTGGGCTTTCCCTACATCTTCCGCGGCGCGCTCGACGTGCGCGCCCGCGCCATCAACATGGAGATGAAGATCGCGGCGGCGCATGCGCTCGCCGATCTCGCGCGCGAGGATGTGCCCGACGAAGTCGCCGTCGCCTATGGCGCGCGGCCGAAATACGGGCCCGAATACATCATCCCGGTCCCTTTCGATCCGCGCCTGATCTCCGACGTGCCACCGGCGGTGGCCAAGGCCGCGATGGAGTCCAAAGTGGCGCGGCGGCCGATCGCCGACATGGAGGCCTATCGCCAGCAATTGCGCAGCCGGCTCGATCCGATCGCCGGCGTCCTGACCAATGTCTACGAGCGGCTGCGGCGTCGCCCGCGCCGCGTCGTGTTTGCCGAGGGCGAGGAAGAACAGGTGATCCGCGCGGCGGCCGCCTTCGTGCATCAGGGCCTCGGCACGGCGCTGCTGTGCGGCCGCGAGCAGCGGGTCCGCGACACGGCGCAGGCGCTCGGCGTCGAGCTCGGCGGCGGTATCGAGATCATCAATGCCGCACTGTCGCGGCGCAACGCCGCCTATGCCGCCTACCTCTACGAACGGTTGCAGCGCCGCGGTTTTCTGCAGCGCGACTGCCAGCGCCTGGTCAATCAGGACCGCAATCATTTCGCCGCCTGCATGGTGGCGCTCGGCGACGCCGACGCCATGGTCACCGGCGTTACCCGCAATTTCTCGGTGGCGCTGGAAGACATCCGGCGCTGCATCGACGCCAAGCCTGGCCATCGCGTGATGGGTGTCTCGCTGGTTTTGGCGCGCGGCCGCACGGTCCTGGTGGCCGATACGGCTGTGACCGAACTGCCCACAGCCGCCGAACTCGCCGAGATCACGATCGAGGCCGCACGTGTCGCGCGGACATTGGGCTACGATCCGCGGGTGGCGCTGCTTGCGTCCTCGACATTTGGGTATCCGGTGAGCGAGCGCACCACGCGCGTGCAGGAGGCGGTGCAAATCCTCGATCGGGAGCGCGTCGATTTCGAATATGACGGCGATATCGCAGCCGACGTTGCGCTCGATATGGAGCTGCGCGAAGCCTATCCGTTCTGCCGCCTGTCCGGTCCGGCCAATGTGCTGATCATGCCGGCGATCCACTCGGCCTCGATTTCCACCAAGCTGTTGATGGAACTCGGCGGCGCGAACGTGATCGGGCCGATGCTAGTCGGGCTCGACCGCTCGGTGCAGATCGTGCCGTTGTCGGCCAACGATTCCCAGCTCGTGAATATGGCGGCGCTCGCCGCCTTCAATGCTGCTGGCTGAATCGGTTTCCGCCTTGCGCCGTTAACCCTGTTGCCGCGGCCATCAAGGTCGCGGCAATCGATTCATCATGCCGAAACCAGTGTCCTTTAGACGGAGTGGTCGCAGCTCTCGGCCGCTCGAACCAGTGACATTCATGCAGCATTTTACCTCGCTCGCTCCGGATTTGTTCGCGCTCGAGATCCACGGCCTGGTCAAGAGTTTCAGCCGGCCCGCGGTCGATCATCTCGATCTCACGGTGCGCGCCGGCGAGTTCTACGCGCTGCTCGGCCCCAATGGCGCCGGCAAGACCACGACGCTGCGGATGATTGCCGGGCTCGTTCGTCCCGATGCCGGCTGCATCCGCGTCGCCGGCATCGACGCGCTGGCTGATCCGGTGTGCGCCAAGCATGTGATGGCGTGGATTTCCGACGAGCCGATGATCTACGACAAGCTCACGCCGCAGGAATATCTCGAATTCATCGCCGGGCTTTGGGACATCGCGCCCGAGCTCGCGGCGCCGCGCGCGCACGAATTGCTGCACTGGCTTGATCTGCTGCCGCATGCGCACGAGCGCTGCGAGGGCTTTTCCAAGGGCATGCGGCAGAAAGTGGCGCTGGCCGGCGCGCTGGTTCACGATCCGCAGGTCATCATTCTCGACGAGCCGCTGACCGGGCTCGACGCCGGCTCCGCGCGCCAGGTCAAGAACGTGCTGCGCGAGCGCGTCCGTTCGGGCTGCACCATCATCATGACCACGCATATTCTCGAAGTGGCCGAACGCATGGCCGATCGCATCGGCGTCATCAGCCGCGGCCGGCTGATTGCCGAAGGCTCGCTGGAGGAGCTGCGGCGGCAAGTCAGTCAGCAAGTCAGTCATCAAGATGGTGATGCTGCCGGCAATGCCGAGACCGCTGGCGGCGCGAGCCTCGAAGACACCTTTCTCGCGCTGGTCGCCGAGCAGGCCGAAGCCGCGTAATGATCGAGCCGGGCACGGCACTTTGGTTTGCCAGTCACGAGTGGCGCCTCGCCTGGCGTGACTGGCTCTCCATGATGACCGCTGGCCGGCGCGAACGCTTGCCGCGCGCGCTCATCGCCATCGCCGTCTTCGTCGTCTTCATGCACGTCGTCGCCTATTGGATGGTCGGCCCCTATGCCGATGCGTCCGCCGACAAGGCGACCCTGGTCGCCGTCACTGCGAGTGTGCTGCTGTCGTTCTTCCTCATGGTATCGCAGGCCATGGAATCGGCGACGCGCGCGTTCTATAGCCGCTCCGATCTCGATCTCATCCGTGCTTCGCCCGCCGCCACGGAAAAAGTTTTTGCCGTGCGCATGATGACCATCGCGCTGTCGGTGGCGATGATGGCGCTGCCGATGGCGATGCCGTTTGTCGACATATTGATCGTGCGCGGCGGCTGGCGCTGGATCGGCGCTTACGGATTGATCGTTGCCATGGGAGCAACCGCAACTGCGCTCGCCTTGACGACCACAGTTGCGATGTTCCGCGCGGTCGGACCCAAGCGCACGCGATTTGTCGCGCAGGTCGTTGCCGCCGTGATCGGGGCCGCCTTCATCATCGGGCTCCAGGTCGCGGCTATCTTGTCCTACGGCACCCTGTCGCGGGTTTCGGTTGTGGAGTCGCAGGCGGTGATCGCGCATGCGCCCGGCCTCGACAGTCTTTTCTGGTGGCCGGCGCGCGCCGCCATGGGCGACGGCCGCGCGCTCATCGCGGTGCTGGCCGTGAGTTTGATCTTGCTCGCCGCGATCATTCTTTTCGTCGCGCCGCGCTTTGGCGACTATGCGATCACGGCATCGGGCGCTGTCATTTCGGGCGCGGCACGCGAGAACCGCTCGGCCGCTTTTCTTTTGGCAAGATCGCCGCGCGGGGCATTGCGCCGCAAGGAGTGGCTGCTGTTGCGCCGCGATCCCTGGCTGGTGTCGCAGACCTTGATGCAGATGCTGTATCTGATACCGCCCGCGGTGCTGCTGTGGCGCAGCTTTGACGACGGCAACGGCGCCTATCAGCTCCTGGTGCCGGTTCTGGTCATGGCTGCAGGCCAGCTCGCCGGCGGTCTCTCCTGGCTGGCGATTTCCGGCGAGGACGCGCCGGATCTCGTGGCCACCGCACCGGTGCCGCCGCACTTCATCACGCGCGCCAAGATCGAGGCCGTACTCGGCGTCATTGCCGTTGTCTTTGGCCCGCTGCTTCTAGTGCTCGCCGTCGCCTCGCCCTGGCATGCGCTGATCACCGCCTGCGGTGTCGTGGTCGCAGCGGCGGCCGCGACCTCGATCCAGCTCTGGTTCCGCAGCCAGGCCAAACGCAGCCAGTTTCGCCGCCGTCAGGTCTCCTCGCGCGTCGCCACCTTTGCCGAGGCTTTCTCCTCGATCGGCTGGGCCGCGACCGCGGCCGTTGCCGCCGCCAGCCTCTGGCTGGCCATCGTGCCCGGCCTGATCGCGCTCGGCGTCGTCGCCGGCGCCCGCTTCATGAGCCCGCGCCTGCAAGGGGCGTAAAATCAGCCCTTATCGGTTATGCGGAATTGCGGCTGCGTCATCCGCGCGGGTGGCTCGACGCGGCCGCGCGAGGTGTGATTTAAAGCCGCGACGGCGTGGCGACCCGGCATATGGCCGGCGGGAATGACAGGGTGGAACGCTCCGTATGATTCCGTTCGATATGGTAGAGCCGGCCACGCTTGGCGAAGCGATGGCGCTGCTCGATCCGGAAGATCCGACGATCCGGCCGGTGGCGGGCGGTACTGCGCTGATGCTGATGATGAAGGCCGGCGTGTTTGCGCCGAGCCGCCTCGTCTGCCTGCACAAGATCGAGCCGGAATTCTCCCGCATTTCCGCAACCGCCGACGGCGGCTTGCAAATCGGCGCCATGGCGACGCTGAGCCAGCTCGAGCACGACGCCGATGTCGCCAAGCTATTTCCAGTGCTCAAAAAAGCCATGCAGCGTCTCTCCAATCCGCGCGTGCGCAATGTCGCCCGCGTCGGCGGCGCGCTGGCGCACGGCGATCCACATATGGATCTGCCGCCGGTGCTCACTGCACTTGGTGCAGGCATCACGATCAAGAGCGCGAGCGGTACGCGCGAGCTGCCGCTCGAGCGGCTCTATGCCGGCTACTACGAGACCGTGCTGCAGAAGAACGAGCTGATCACCGGCGTGACCGTGCCCGCGCTCGGTGCCCGCAAGGCGGCATATATGAAAGTGACCTCGCGCACCGCGGAAGATTGGCCGGCGCTCGGCGTCGCGGTGACCTTTGCGCTCAAGGACGGCGCGATGCGCGATCCGATCGTGGTGGCGAGCGCCGCGACCGAGAAGGTTACGCGCATGGCCGCAGCCGAGAAGCTGCTGCAGGGCGCCGTGGCGGAAGACGCCGTGCTCAAGCGCGCCGGCGATGCCGCGGCGGAAGAAGCTTCGATCCTGTCCGACGCCCATGGCTCGGCTGCCTATAAGCGCGAGCTGCTGCGCGTTTATCTGCGCCGCGCGGTGCAGCGTGCGCTCGGACAAGAGACGCGGCAGGTGGCGTGATGAATCAGGTCGGCAGAAATCTTCCCCGTCTCGAAGTCCGCGCCAAAGTCTCGGGCCGGGCCGATTATACGCATCATCTGCGCCTGCCGAACATGCTTCACGGCAAGGTGTTCCGCTCGACCGTGCCGCATGGTCGCATTGTCAGCATCGACACGCAGGCCGCGAGCGAACTTGCGGGTGTCTATCGCGTCTTCACCGCGGCTGACATCCAGCAGCTCATTCCCGACCCCTATTACGGCCCGGCCTTCCACGACCAGCCGATCCTGGCGCTCGACAAAGTGCGCCATGTCGGCGAGCCGGTCGCGGTGGTGTTGGCAAGCGATCCGCACGTCGCCGAACAGGCGGTGCAGCTGATCACTGCCGAATACGAGGAGCTGCGGGCGGTCTATGACGAAGTCGAGGCCATGCAGCCCGATATCCTGGTCCACGACGTGCTCAAGCCGGCCGGCACTTTCGCCGATCTGAAACATCTCAAGGGCCGCGGCGGCACCAATGTCGCGCTCGATTATCACCTGCGGCGCGGCGATGCCGACGCCGCCCTGGCCAAGGCCGATCGCGTTTTCGAGCACACGTTCAAGACTCAGCAATGCCTGCATCTTGCCTTCGAGCCGTTCGTGTCGGTGGCCGAGCCGGGCGACAACAGGCTCACGCTCTACACCGCCAATCAGTCGCCTTCGTTCGTGCGCATCGAGATCGCGCGGTTGTTCGGCTGGCCGGAAAATCGCGTCCGCGTGAAGGTGCCGTATCTGGGCGGCGGCTTCGGCGGCAAGCTCTATATCAAGCTTGAAGCGCTGGTCGCTTCGCTCGCCATGCTGACGCGCCGTCCGGTCAAGATCGCGCTGACCATGGAAGAGCAATTCTACCAGATCACCAAACATCCCACGACGTTCCGCATCAAGAGCGGCGTCGGCAAGGACGGCAAGATCGTCGCGCGCAAATGCGAGGTGTTCTGGAACGGCGGCGCCTATGCCGATATCGGCCCGCGCGTGGCGCAGAAGTCCGGCTTCACCGCCGCCGGACCCTATGACATCGACAATGTCTCGGTCGATTCCTACGAGCTCTATACCAACCGCACCCCGGCCGGCGCGCTGCGCGGCTTCGGCATTCCGCAGCTGGTCTGGGCCTACGAGTCCCACACCGATCTGATCGCGCGCGAGATGGGTATCGATCCGGTCGAGTTCCGCCGCGAGAATCTGTTGCGCGACGGCCGCCCGCAGGCGAGCGGCACTGTGCTCAATGACGCCGCCATTCCCGACGTGTTCGAATCCGTGGTCAAGCGCATGAACTGGAATGCGCCGTTCGATCGCGGCACCGGCACGCTCAAACGCGGCCGCGGCATCGCCATCGCGCTGAAAGCGGTGATCTCGCCGACCACGTCGGCTGCGATCATCAATATTTCCGCCGACGGCAGCATCACGCTGCTGACCGGCACCGTCGATATGGGGCAGGGCTCCGACACGGCCTATGCGCTGATCGTCGCCGAGGTTCTCGGCGTCGCCGCCGAGGATGTCCGCGTCATTCATTCCGATACCGACGTGACGCCTTACGACATGGGCACGCTCGGCTCGCGCTCGCTGTATCACATGGGCAATGCGGTGCGGCTCGCCTCCGAGGATGCGCGCGCCAAGCTGCGCGCACTTGCTGTCGAAGCCGGGCTGCCTGAGGGCACCAATTATCCGCCGGTCGAGATTTTCAAGAAGCGGTTCGGCATGCAGGCCGGCAACGTGATCGGCTCGGCGAATTTCGTGCCGAGCTACGCGCCGCCGGACGCCAAGGGCATGTCGGAGAACGTCACGCCGTTCTGGATGGTCGGCGGCGCCGGCGCCGAGGTCGAAGTCGATACCGAAACCGGACATGTGCGCGTGCTGCGGCTGGTCAATGCCGCCGATTGCGGCAAGCCGATCAATCCGGCGGTCGCGAAGACGCAGCTCACGGGCGCCGCCATCATGCAGCTCGGCTTCACCCTGTCGGAGGCGATGCAGCTCGACGGCGGCCAGGTCACCAATGCCTCGCTCGCCGACTACAAGATCCCGGGCATCGCCGACATTCCGCCGATGGACAGCGAATTGGTCATGGCCGAACAGAAGAGCGGCCCATTCGGTGCCAAGGGGCTGGGCGAATCCGGCACGTTCGGCGTGTCGCCGGCGATCGCCAACGCCATCCACGACGCCGTCGGCGTCCGCATCATGGAATTGCCGATCACGGCCGAAGCGGTGCTGCGCGCGTTGCGCGCCAAAGAAGGCCGTCCGCTGGCTGATGAATGATTGGACCGACAATGAGCACGCAGGTCATCAATTTCACTCTCAACGGCGAAGCGGTCTCGACCGCGATCGAGCCGCATCGCAACCTGGTCGAGCTGTTGCAGCGCTTCGATCTGCTCGGCGCGCGCGAAAGCTGCGGCCAGGGCCTGTGCGGCTGCTGCACGGTGCTGGTCGACGATGTCGCCGTGTCCGGTTGTCTCTATTTCGGCGTCTGGGTCGACGGCAAGAAGGTGACGACCGTCGAGCATCTCGATGCGGATGGCGCGTTGTCCAAGGTGCAGCAGGCCTTCGTCGATTGCGGCGCGTTCCAATGCGGCTTCTGCACGCCCGGGTTCGTCCTGATGACGCATCAATTGCTCAAGCAGCATCCCGATCCGAGCGACGACGACATTAAGCGCTATCTCTCCGGCAATCTCTGCCGCTGTGCCGCTTATCCGGAAATCATCGAGGCCGTGAAGCGCGCGGCAAAGGCGTAAGCCTTTTTCTCAATCGGTCTCGCGCTTCTGCACCCAGAAGAAATACATGTTGCCGAACGTGTAAGGGTTCGTCTGCTCAAAGGCGTGCCAGGCATCGAGATCGCGCCGCGCCGCGGGATCCGGAAACCGCTGGCGAAATCGTTCGCGGACGTCCGGCCGCAATTGGCCGAAACCGAGAAACGTCAGACGGTTCGCGTCGAGAAACGTCTTGATCTCCGGAATTGTGAACTGGTGCTCCATGACGTTGAACAGCAGATCGCGGCATCCGCTGGTGCTGGCGAAGTCGCTGAATGGCGGCAATCCGTGGCGCGTGATCAGGTCCTGCCGGCAGGCGCGGATGTCGTCGGCCACGGGCTTATAGCCGCGCGCGGCGATGAGGGCGCGCGCCGCTGCGAGCGGGCGCCGCGCCGCGGCGCTGTAGAGGCCGACGAACATCAGGCCGTTCGGACGCAACAGCGACAGCAAGAGCCGCCACGCCGCGGCCGGATCGGCGAGATGGTGCAGCACACCGGCCGCTTCGATCACGTCGAACTGCCGCCCGAGCGAAGCCAGTTTCAGGATATCGGCCTGACCGTATTCGATATTGGCGAGATCCAGAGCACGGGTTTTCCGCCGCGCATAAGCGAGGCTGGTGCGGCTCATGTCGACCGCCAGCACCCTTGTCTGCGCAAACCGACGCGCCGTGTCGATGGAATGCGAGCCGGTGCCGCAGCCCGCAATCAGAACGTCGATCGGCCCAACCGCTTGGTCCCACGATGCCGGGATGGCGCCGACATATTCCGCCAAAAAATCCGAGAGCGTGGTCGGTTCGACCGGCGGCGCCGCGACCCAGCGCGGATAGGGATTTTCTTCGTATTGGTGCTGTACCTGCAGCGACACCGCATCGTCGATGCGCGTAAGCGACGGGATGTCTTTCCGGTCCGCGGCCTCCTCGAGCGGCTCGCCGATCTGCTGCACCAGCAATCGCGCTATCGGGTCGGGAAACGTGCGCTGCAACAGCGCCGCGGCCTTCGGCAATGTATGCAGCGGCAGATAGCTCGCGGTGGCGATCAGATCGCGCGGCACAATGCTCGTGCCGACATCGAGCGCGGCGAAGATGCGAGCCTGCAGTTCGAGCGATCCGGCGCGTTCGACGTCGCTCTGCGCGAACACGTATTCGTTGATGAAGCATTGTTGCGCCAGAGCCGAATAGAATTCAGCAGCATCGGCATCGAGGAAAAGTTCGCTTCCTTCGACCGCGCAGTGCAGGACGCCGCGTCTAATGGCCGTGAGCAATCGTTCAAGATCAATGTCGTGGACCGGGCGCAATTGCAGCAGCGCCAGCAAGAGCGCCTCGCGCCCGAGTGGACTCGCACCCTCGGCACCGAGCAGATCGGCCAGCGGCAATGTGCGTGGCCATGCGTCGGCGAGCCGGCGCAGCGGCATGACGAGCGCGGCGCCATGTTTGACGAGGGTCTCCGCATCGGCGAGCCCCAACGTGAGAGCTTGGGTGAAATGCACTACCGCATCGTCGCGGCGGCCGAGTGCCTGATAGGCGATGGCGAGATTATCGTGTGCCGTGGCGTTGCACGGATCGAGTGCAAGCGCCTGGGTCAGCAGCTTCACGGCCTGATTGTTGCGGCCCTCTTGCTGCACGATGTCGCCGAGCAGCACCAGACTGCCGACATGTTGGGGAGTGCGGGAGAGGATCTCACGACAAAGCCGCTGCGCCGGTACGAATTCGCGGCGCTGATAGTGCGCTGCGGCTGCGGCATAAGCATCCGCGGCGTTTGCGAGCGGGGTAGGGCCTGACGTGCGGGAGGGTAATGCCCGTTCCGCCTGGCTGCGGCTTGCTCTTCGCTCCCGGCGGTTCATTTTCTTTGCAATTTCAATGGTAACTGCGTCCGAGCCGAAATTTCCATTGCCCGCCCGGCAGGGGCGCGATCGAAATGTTTATACAAAAGTTACGCCGCGGATAGGCGTTGCCGCCCGAAAATCGGTCAGGACTGGGCGATCCCGGCCGTTTTTTGCCGTGGAAAATTGTCGCAGGTGCGGTTCGCGTCAGGCGGCAGCAGGTCCGAGCCGCGCTGCGATCCGGCGTGCCGTCGCAACGCGTTGCTCGCTGATCTGTCGCATCGCTTCCCGGGCCCGTGCCAGGACGGCGGGCGGCGCCGTTTCCGGCGAGCCGGCATTGAACGGCGGCTCAGGCGCGTAGGCGATGCCGAGCTGAATGCCCTGCGCCACCTCGTCTCCGCGCAGATCGGCAGCGACCCGCAGTGCGCCGTCGATGCCCGATGTGACGCCCGCGGCGAAGACGAACTTGCCGTCCTTGACGACACGCTTGTCGACGACGGTCGCGCCGAAATAGTGCAACAGATCGATCGACGCCCAATGCGTGGTGGCGCGGCGTCCCTGCAGCAGCCCGGCGGCGCCGAGGATCAAGGCGCCGGTGCAGACCGAAAACACGCAGCGCGCATCTTTGGCCTGACCCCGGATCCAGCCGAGCACTTCCTCGTCGTCCATGATTGCCTCCTGGCCGAAGCCGCCCGGAATGTGCAGGAGATCGAGCTGCGGGGTCTCGGCGAGCGTCGCGTCCGCTATCATGCGCAAGCCGCGCAGATCGCGCAGCGGCGCGGTGCTCTTGCCGTAAATCCGGTAGGTCGAATTCGGAATGCGGCTGAACACTTCGAACGGCCCGGTGAGATCGATCTGATCGAGCCGATCGAAGATCAGGGAGCCGATCTGAAGATGCGTCTCCGGCGCGATTTGTAGGTTCATGATGTGCTCCTTCCGCAAGGCCGCAGCCTCTCGACAGCGGCAATGTAGAATGGCAAGCTGTGGCGGAAGTGCCAAAGAACCCTCGGTTCCCGCCAACGCTGCCTATGCCCGCTTCGCCGCGCGTGCGCACGGTGGAAATACTTACGTTTCCCGCGGTGCAATTGCTCGACGTCGCCGGTCCGTTGCAGGTCTTTGCCACCGCCAACGAGCTTGTGGCTGCGCGCGGCGAGGCGCCGCTCTATGCCGTGCGGGTGGTTTCGCCGAACGCGCCGAACGTGCTCACCTCGGCCGGCTTGGGGCTTGCCGTCGCACCGCTGCCGCGGGCCTCAGCAAAGCTCGACACGCTCTTGGTCGCCGGCGGTCCGGGTGTGCATGCCGCGGCCGGCAATCCGAGGGTGCTCGATTGGCTGCGCCGGCGCGCCGAGCGCGCGCGCCGCGTCGCCTCGGTCTGCACCGGCGCCTTTCTGATCGGTGCTGCGGGCCTGTTGAATGAGCGGCGCGCGGCAACGCATTGGCGGCATTGCGCCGAGCTGGCCCGCCGCCATCCGGCGATCCGCGTCGAATCCGATCCGATCTATGTCAAGGACGGTTCGGTCTGGACCTCGGCCGGCGTGACGGCGGCGATCGATCTTGCCCTTGCGCTGGTCGAGGAAGATGCCGGCCGCGCGCTCTCGCTCGCGGTCGCGCGGCATCTGGTGATGTTTCTCAAACGTCCCGGCGGTCAGGCGCAGTTCAGCACGGTTCTGTCGCTGCAAGGCGCCGAAGATCGCTTCGGCGATCTGCATGCCTGGATGAGCGGGCGGCTGAACGGCGACCTGTCGCTGCCGGCGCTGGCGCGCAAAGCCGGCATGAGCGAGCGCAGCTTCAGCCGCCACTATGCGAAGTCGACCGGCTTGACGCCGGCGCGCGCCGTCGAGCGGCTGCGCGTCGAGGCGGCGCGGCGGCTGCTCTCCGATACGCGGCTCCCGGTGAAGCGCATCGCTGAGCGCTGCGGCTTCGGCTCGGAAGAAACCTTGCGGCGCAGCTTCGGCCGGCTCCTGGCCTCGAGGCCGCAGGACTATCGCGCGCGGTTCAGTGCGTAGAGTATGATCCGGAAAAGTGGCAGCCGGTTTTCCGAAAAGATCATGCTCAAAATGGAAATTTACGATCGGTCCGGAAAGTTCAGCTTGTAGCGGACGAAGTCGTCAGCCGTGGTGAATTCGTCATAGAGCCGCCGTGCCGGATTGCTGTCGCGGGTATGCCAGTAGAGCCGCGACCAGCCTTTCATCCGGGCGTGCTGGACCAGATCCGCAATCAGCATCCGGCCCAGCCCCTGGCCGCGGAACTTCGCTGCGACGAACAGATCCTCAAGATAGCAGACCGGGGCGATGACCCATGTGCCTTCGTGCAGCACGCAAATGCTGAATCCGGCGACGTCATCATTGACGACGGCAAAGCGGCCGAAAATCGGCGAGGCCGGATCGAGCATGCGTTGCCACGTTCGCGCCGTGACAGTTTCCGGCAGCGCCGTTTCGTAAAATGCGTTGTAGCCCGCCCACAGATCGCGCCACGCCGCCTCATCGGCCGGCTGCGGATCGCGGATCGATATGGTCCAGTCGGGCATCGGTTTGCCAAGCTTGTCGCATTCGCGCGTCAGTTAGCCGTTCAAAGCGGCAATAAAGCGCTCTTTGATGGCGTGACCGTCGCGCAGCGGTAGCACGCGCGGCGTGTCTTCCGACTTGATGCGCGCATGGACCAGGAGCGGCCCTTCGCCGGACTGCAGCAGCAGACGTACGGCGGCCGCGTCTTCGATCTGCGCGATGGGACAAGCTTCCTTGAACCGGCAGGCCAATGCCGTGGCAACCGGATCGATGCCTGATTGGGTTGCGCTTGCCTGCATGCCGGTCTCGCCGTAATGCGCATTGTCGAGCACGACCACGGCGAGGTTCCTCGGCTGCTTGACACCGATCGTGGCGAGACTGCCGAGCCCCATGAGGAAATCGCCGTCGCCGGTGATTACCGCAACACGGCGATCGGGCCGCGCCAGCGCGAGGCCGAGGCCGATCATCAGCGTACCGCCCATCGCGCCCCAGAGATAGAAATTGAGCGGGTGATCGCCGGCCGCCGCAGTGTCATAGGTCGCTGAACCCAGCCCGCTGACGACCAGAAGATCGCCGCGATCGGCCAGAAGCTCACGGACGAAGGCGCGCCGCTCGAGCATCATCGCGTCCATTGCTTGCGTCCGATCAGCCGCTGTGACAGCAGGATCGCGACCTGCAGATTGCCGTCGAAAGCCATGTCGCAGCCGGCGCCGACGATGTCGTCGACGTCCTCGGCATTATCGATGCGATAGGTGAGAAAGCCCGCGAGCTTGAGCACGTCTTCGGTGATCGCGCCCATCGGCACTTGCCATGGATTGAACTCGCCGAACTCGCCGCGCATGGTCACCAGGTTCACGCAGCCGAAGCCACAATTGCGCAACAGCGAAAACATGTTGATGCAATTGCCGACGCCGCTCGATTGCATCAGCAGCGCCGCGCGCTGCCCGCCGAGCGCGGCGCCCGCGACCAGGCCGACGCCTTCTTCTTCCGTAGTCAGCACCACGTCGGCGATGGTGGGATCGTCCTGACACAACTGGATGAGCCGGCTATGGCCGGCATCGGGCACATAGCCGACTTGCTTGATGCCGACGCGCCGGAACTGGGCGTAGATCGTATCCGGCCAGGTTGTTTCGATATTCGTTGGGCTGTGCACGCGCGTCCCAGTTGGATTTGCATTTGAGCATGACGACCGCGTTACTATCGCATGCGGTCGGTAAAAGCTGAACCGCCCCTTACTCCGTTCCGGCAATGCCAGCGTCGCGCACGACCTGGCCCCAGCGCACGATTTCGGCGTCCAAAAATTTCTGCAGTTCCAGGATCGTGCCCTTTCCAGCCGGAATCATGCCGAGCGCCTTGAGCCGCGCACGAATCTCGTCGCCGCTCACGATCGCATTGATCTCGGTATTGAGTCTGGACTGAATCGGTTCGGGTGTCAGGGCCGGCGCGATCACGCCCTGCCAGGCGGCGACATCGTAGCCGGGCACGCCGGTTTCGGCGAGCGGCGGCACGTCGGGCAGTGCCGAGACGCGCTGCTTCGTCGTTACCGCAAGCGCACGGACTTTTCCCGAATTGATCAGCGGCAAGGCCGCGCTCATGTCGCTGAACATGAGCTGAATATACCCGCCCATCAGATCGTTGAGCGCCGGCGCGGTGCCGCGATAGGGCACGTGCTGCATCTTGATGCCGGTCATATTGGCAAACAGCGCGCCGGCGAGATGATGGAAGGCGCCGATGCCGCCCGAGCCGTAGCTCAGCGGGCGCTCCTTGGCGAGCTTGATCAGACCGGCGACGTCGTAGACCGGCAGCGACGGATTGACGACGAGCACGAAGGGCACCGTCGCCACCAGCGCCACGAGAGCGAGGTCTTTGGCCGGATCATAGGGCAGAGATTTGTAGAGCGTGGCGTCGATGGCGAGCGACGACACCGCCATCATGATCGTGTAGCCGTCCGGCGGCGACTTGGCGACGAAGTTGGTGGCGAGAACCGTGCCTGCCCCCGGACGGTTCTCGACCACGAAGGGTTTGCCGAGCCCCAGCTGCAGGCGTTCGGAAAGCAGCCGCGCCAGCGTGTCGGTCGAGCCGCCCGGCGCGAACGGCACGATGAATGTGACTTGACGGTCCGGATAGGTTTCGGGATCGGAAGTCGCAGCCAGCGCCGTGCTGACGAGCGTGGAAGACGCGGAACCGATCAGGGCGTAGCCCAGCAACGTTCGGCGCGACAATGCGAGCGTGCCGGCGACGGTGCTGTTGTGCCCCGCTTTTGTCGTCATTGCCGGGTCCTCCCTCGGCCCCTTGGGCCCGTTTCCAACCGGCCCAGCTTCTCGGTTTTTGGATGTTATTCAAGCCGTTATCTTGACGCTAATCGGGCCTCCGCGGAATATCCAAACGCGAATCAGGTGAGATGAATGCATCGTCCAGCCGTTGCCATTGCCGTTCTCGCCGCAGCGCTGGTCCTGACCCACACGCAGCCGAGTTTCGCCTGCCAGGGCGACAAGGTTTTGCTTGCCGAAGATTTCGCTGCCGCCGATGCGTCGTGGGGTGCGCAGACCAATAATTTTGCCATCAAGGACGGCGCGGCTGTGATCAAGGCCGACAGTCAGCGCGGCTACAAGGCGCTCGACAATGCGTTCCTCTTCGATGATGCCGACATCTGCGTCACCGTTACCGCGCTTGATATCGGCAAGCCGGAAGCTTCGGCCGGCGGACTCGCATTTTGGGCGCAGGATTATCGCAACGCCTATTTTCTGCTGCTGGCGACCAACGGCTATTACAAGATCGGCCGCATGATTGACGGCGCCTGGGTGAATGCGCCGCTCGATTGGACGCAGTCCGACGCCATCGTGCAGGGCGTCAACAAGCCCAACACGCTGCGGCTCGCCATCAAGGGCCAGTCGCTTTCGGTCTTCATCAACGGCAAGCCCGGCGCGGTGCTGCGGGCGCAGTCGCCGGAGACGTCGAGCCTGATCGGCCTCTATGCCGAGTCCGCCGACAAGGTCGACACCTGGAAGTTCAACGACCTCAAAGTGACCAATGTGAAGTCACCACCGCCGCCGGGAGCCGAGGCTCATTAGCCCTCCCGAAGCATTTAGAACCGGGCTCAATTTCCATTTCTTGACAGGACGTTACGAGATCGTCATAAGAACGCCGGTCAGCGTGCAATTGCTCCCGGCGCAGGTCGGGGCCTCTCGCCGCTAACTATCAGCAGAATCGACTGAAAGAAGCCGATCCGGATGTCAGAATCCGAGCATCGGGATATCGAACACGAGGAAAAAAAGATGTTCGCGGTCTTCAAAACCGGTGGCAAGCAATACCGGGTTGCCACCGAGGATGTGCTCAAGGTCGACAAGATCAAGGGCGAACCCGGTGAAATCGTCGAATTCGGCGATGTTCTGGTCGTCGGCGGCGACAGCGTGAAGCTGGGCAGCCCGACGGTTGCCGGCGCCACGGTGGCGGCGCAGGTGCTGGAACAAGGACGTGGCGCCAAGATCATCGCGTTCAAGAAACGCCGGCGTAAGAATTCGCGCCGTAAGATCGGCCATCGCCAGGAATTCACGCTTCTGCGCATCACCGAGATTCTGACCGACGGTCAGAAGGCGAGCAAGGAAGCCAAGCCCCGGCCCAAGCGCGAGCCGAAGCCGAAGGCAGCAGAGGCTGCCGAAGGCGACAGCCCCAAAGCCGAAAGCCGCAAGCCTGCCGCAAAAGGCAAAACTGCGGCGGCCAAAGGCAAAAAGAAGTGATTTTGGAAAGTGATGCTTCTGTCACGAATCCTGTATAACCACTAGCTAGAGAGTTTCGGAGGCCAGCAATGGCACACAAG
>Ga0335069_10001620_pt1 | contig 36032 bp, 24 predicted proteins | sample Lox_Sample_11_FD_206714 | JGI IMG/M metagenome (GOLD analysis project Ga0335069, IMG submission 206714) | Soil microbial communities from Loxahatchee National Wildlife Refuge, Florida, United States - Lox_Sample_1.1 | ecosystem: Environmental > Terrestrial > Soil > Wetlands | place: USA... | reverse complement strand
GGATTTGAACGAAGCCGCCCGCGCGGCGGACGCTTCGCGTGTGGGTAGGTCAGCAGCCAAGTGTTAGTGGGATAGTGTCGGGTCACAAGGAGGTCTTCCTGTGACCCATTTACGCAAAACGATGCTCGAGGAACTCGAGCGTCGTAACTTTTCCCAGAATACAACACGCACTTACGTTCGCATCGTCGAGGACTTTGCCAGGTACTTCCATCGGCAGCCCGACCAGTTAGGCCCTGAGCACATCCGCGAGTACCAGGCGCACCTGTTCCGCCAGCGAAAACTGGCCGCCAACACGGTGATGCAGCACGTGGCGGCCATCCGCTTTCTCTTCGTCAAAACGCTAAGAAAGCCATGGAGCGTGGCGGAGACTCCGTATCCCAAGAGAGTCGTTCGTCTGCCGGCGATCCTGAGTCAGGAGGAGGTCGCGTGCCTCATCGATGCGGCTCTCAGCCCGTTCCACCGCGTTCTGCTGATGACGCTCTATGCCACCGGAGTGCGACGAGCCGAGTTAACGCACCTGAAGGTCAGCGACATCGACAGTCAGCGCATGGTCATCCACATTCAGGGTGGAAAGGGCCGAAAAGACCGCGATGTGATGCTCAGCCCGAAGCTGCTGGAGGCGTTGCGCGAACACTGGCGCGGTCTGCGTCGCAAACCCCGCGTTTGGCTGTTTCCCGGCAACCGCTGGCACACTGGGGATCAGCCGATCCACGCCAATGTGGTCTGGCAAGCCTGTCAGCAGGCGGCCCAACGAGCCGGCATCCAGAAAGAGCTTCACCCGCACACCTTGCGTCACTGCTTTGCCACTCATCTGCTCGAAGCCGGTGCCGACCTACGCACCATCCAACTGCTGTTAGGCCACCGCGATTTGGAAAAGACCACGATCTATCTGCACCTCTCCCAGCGTCATCTCAACGCCACCGCGAGTCCGCTGGATGCGCTGCAGCTGAAAGTCGAACCGACACAAGACCAGTAAATGCCCCGGCCGCCACTGGAGGTGGCCGATCTCATCCGCGCCGCGGGGCACACATTCATCGAGCGGAGCCGCAGGTGGCTCACATGGCAGCACGTGAAAGTCTTGCTGGCGATTGAACGTTGCCGAACCGCAGCGCTCGGTGGCCACATCGATGAGTGCTCACAGTGCGGGCGTCGCACCACCATCTCGTACAACTCGTGTAGAAACCGGCATTGCCCCAAGTGCCAGACCAACGCGCGGGATCGATGGCTCGAGGCACGCAGCCGGGAACTTCTGCCGACGCGCTACGTGCATGTGGTCTTCACGCTCCCACATGAACTGGCACCACTCGCGCTGCAGAACAAGAAGGTGGTCTACGACCTGCTGTTTCGTGCTAGCGCCGAAACTCTGCTCGCAGTCGCGCGCAACCCGCGCCGTCTCGGCGCCGAGATCGGCTTCTTCAGTGTGCTGCACACCTGGAACCAGAAGCTCGAACATCACCCCCACATTCACTGCGTCGTTCCAGCAGGTGGACTGTCGCCCGATCATACGTGCTGGATCCACTCTCGCCATCGGTTCTTTCTCCCCACCGAGGTACTAGGGTGCGTGTTTCGAGGCAAGTTTGTCGCCGCTCTCCGGCAAGCATTCGCTGCCGGCAAACTCAGCTTCCACGGGCAGTTGAAGTCTTTCGCCCAGCCCCAGGCATTTTCGTCGCTGCTCCGACAACTGTTCCGCCACCATTGGGTGGTCTACTCGAAGCGCCCTTTTGGTGGGCCTGAGTATGCGCTGCGTTACCTCGGCCGGTACACCCATCGAGTCGCCATCTCCAACCATCGGCTCGTCAGCTTCGTCGACGGCCAAGTCACCTTCCGCTGGCGCGATTCCGCCCACAAGAATAAGCAGCGGCTGATGACCCTCCCGGTGGAGGAGTTCCTACGCCGATTCTTGTTGCACCTGCTGCCGCGCGGCTTCGTTCGCATCCGGCATTTCGGCTTTCTGGCCAACCGGCGACGCGCCGCTCTTCTGCCGCTTTGCTTCGGGCTGTTGGCAACTGCTACTGAACCATCCGCGCCACCGAGCGCGTCACCTACCGCTTACGCGCCGGTTCTGTGGACGTGCCCATCTTGTGGCGGGCCGATGGTTGTCGTCGAGCGCTTGACGACCACTCAGATCCGAATGCGTGCGCCACCGCTTAACGTAGTCGAGGTCCAATGAAACACCTAACCACATGTCCACAACACCCTGTGCTCCGGCGCAGTTACTCTTCCTGCGCGTCGAGGGAAGAAACCAGCGCGCGCAGCGTGCCGTCGACCTTAATTCGAATATGCTTTCTGGACCCGATCTCACTTCCACGGCCACCTCGACGCGCCGCAAGCCCTTCTGAAAAGACTGGGGACGCCCACATCCGACCTCGCCGGGCGATTGAAATGACATAGACCGCGCATCCGCCGCAAACGCGGCCGGCTTCGTTCAAATCGCTGTATCGAAAGCGAACCGGCCCAGCCCCCATGGTGTCCTGAAGCTATCATCACCGGTTCGCTTTCGATACAGCACTAAGATTTCGCAACAGCAATCGCCAACATTGGTTCTGCTGCCGAACGAGGCCTTTTCGGAGGCGGTGGTGCGACTCAGGACATCAGCGTTTCAGCCCAGCCGCCCAGTTGAGAACAATCGTGATCTGTTCCGCGCCTTCATTGATCGGCTCGCCGAAGAGGAACTTCTTGCCGTCGCCGGTCATGCTGTACTGGCGTATTTGCGGTACTACCCTGACCGGAGTCTGAAATAGCACCCGAGGGACCCCAGTCTGTGGCGTGGCCCGCTCCTAACGTCGGCCACCATCAGCTTTCCAGTGAGCGTGAGATAAAAGAGCTCCTTGCCGTCCTTTCTCCAAAACGGCTGGCAACCACCACTAACGGATACTTGCCGCTTTTCGGTGAATGCGGGGAATGTGGCGAGGTAAACCTCCCACCGGCCTGATTCGAGGGAGTTGTACGCAACCCAACGCTCGTCCGGCGATACGCTTGGTTCGTCTTTATCGAACTCGGATGTCATCAACGTCAGCAGTTTTTGTTCGCCGGCGAGCGGCAGTTGATGGAACTTTTTACCCTCGTCGCTGAGGAGAAGAATGGACCCCTCCTTAAACCACTTATATGGATACAAACCCTCGACAGACTTGTAGACCAGCTTCTCATCGCCTCCGCCTACCATCTTTCGGTACACACCGTCCCTGTGGTGAAATACCAGCTCGCGCCCGTCCGGGGACCACGCGGCTTCAATATCGTTATCGTTCGCATCGAACGTCAGGCGCGAAAGGATGCCGGTGGAGAGATCCACTGTCCAGATGTTTACCCCCGTATTGCGTCCACTGGGAAGCTCCACCGCGAGCCGTCTTTCATCCGGCGATAAGGTTATTTGCCGATATTCTCTCGGTTCTCCGATTGGCTGCAGTCGCTTGCCTTCCCTGCTGTACCAGGCAAGCTGCACATTGCCTATTGTCGGCCGAGTACGGTATACCAGGACACCGCTTTGAGAGACGGAATAGGGCGATAGCGGAATTTCCACCACGCGGCCCAAATGTGCAGCAATCGGAACCGCTTCCCCGATCATTTTGATCGTGGCGGGGTCGAACGAATGAGCAAAGAGTGTGTCTTGGAGGCTGTAAATCAGAATACCTGGAGGCACATAACTTGCATTCGACTCGACAGACGAAAGCCGCCACGTTTCCTTCGAATCCAGCAAACCAGCGTAAAGACCGTTTTTTCCACTGTTGGTCTGCGAGGAATAGAGGAAATGCCGCCCATCCGGCAGGAACTGGGGCGTCAACTGCCCGATCTCTTGCCGCGACTTGTCGAGTTGCAGCGCGGCTTTTGGTTCACCTCCGGCGGCTGAGACTCGAAACATTCCTGATCCGTTGGTGCCCGAAAACAAGATCACACCCTCACGGTTCCAAGTGCCCGCTTTGATAAGTTACGTCACAGATCGTCTGCGCCTGGCCGCCGGCCGCGTCAATCCTCTTGAGCTCGTTGTTATTGAAAAATGCAATAGAGCGGTTATCGGGTGACCAGAAAGGAGCATAACCACCCTCTGTTTCTGGCAATAATTGATACGTCAGGGAATCCAGCGGCCGCAGCCACAGATGGCGGGAACTGTCTGACAGCATGCCCGGTATTATCAGGCGCTGACCGTCAGGCGAGATGACTGGGGAGTCGAACCAATCCATGCTTACTCTCTCTGGCAACGGAATCTGAAACCGCATGGTGTGAGTCTCCGCCGGGCTTTGGCGGAAATGGAAAAGCGCCAACATCGCCGCGACGAGCGATACGGCAGCGAGCAGCGCTCCTAGCAACCATTCACGCGTATGCCGGCGCCCGGCAGTCGGTCCGCTTGCACTGGCTTGTGAACCTGCTTCCTTGAGCCACTTGAGCTCGACTAAAACGTCATGTGCGGTCTGCCACCGAGCATCCGGGTCTTTCGCCAGACAAGTCCGCACGACATGATCCAGCGCGGGCGCCGTTAGCGGTTGCAGCGTCGAAACTGGCGGCGGATCTCGCTCCAGAATGGCAGCGATCAGGCTGGTACGGCTCTTGCCCTCGAACGCTCTCCTGCCCGTCGCCATCTCGTAGAGCACCGCGCCCAGCGCGAAAATATCGGTCCGCGTGTCGGCTTCGTGGCCTTCCAACTGTTCCGGTGCCATGTACTGCATGGTGCCGAGAATCGTGCCTTCTGCCGTCAGTGGCGTGGTTTCCGTGGGTTGTGCCTATCGAAAAATCCATCCGGCACTAAAGTCGGCCAGGTTTTTAGAGGGCGCCGTACGAGACAGCTTGAGAATGACCGACCGCCAGACGGGAAGCGCGCGGATGCGGAGCCGTGGCCCTCTGTCAAGAGCTAGCTGCTCGCGGCTGAGAAATCGAGCCGCGTTACACCCGCCAAAAGCACGAACGTAGCCTTGCTGGTTCTCAGGCCGCCCGGCGTTCGTATCGGTGGTGGAGACCGCCGACTTCGGCAATGGCTGCCACACGTCCAAGCTCCGGCGAGTGCACAGCTCGCGTTTCCGGAGTGTCTTTGGCCAGCGAGAGGTGCGTCCTGGTTTGGTGATAATACGAGACAAACGCCTTCACATGCCGGTACAGCGAAGCCTCGTTGAAGACGATCATATGATCCAGGCACTCGCGGCGTACCGAGCCTATGACGCGCTCGATGTAAGCTCGCTGCCAGGGGCAACGGGGCGCGGAAAGCACTTCCCCGATGCCCATATTCCGGACCTGTTTCACAAAGTCGTCGCCGAAAATCCCATCCCGATCCCGTAGCAGATAACGCGGGGCAGCGTCCCAGGGAAACGCATTGCGTAGTTGTTGCGCGGTCCATTCCGCCGTCGGATGCGCCGTTACACCGAAGTGCAGAATCCGGCGCCGGTCGTGTGCCAGCACCAGGAACACGTACAGGATCTGAAACCGGATGGTCGGCACGACGAAGAAGTCCACCGAAACCAGGCTCTGGAGGTGGTTGGCGAGAAAGGTCCGCCAGGTCTGTGATGGCGGGTTGCGACGACGGAGCATGTACTTGCTGACACTGGTTTCGCCGATGTCAATGCCGAGCTTCAGAAGCTCGCCGTGAATCCGTGGAGCACCCCATATTGGATTCTCGCGGTTGATTCTGCGAATCAGGTCGCGGACCTCCTTGGTCACGGCCGGTCGGCCAGGATTGCCGCTTCGGACCTTCCAGGCCCAGAACACCCGGAAGCTTTTCCGGTGCCAGGCGATCACCGTTTCCGGCTGGACGATGACCAGTGCGATTCGCCAGCCGCTCCATAGCTCGGACAGCCATGCCCAGAAGAGACGATCGGGAGCGGTCAGCTTCGGCCGCTTCACCGAGCGATGCAAAACGCCGAGCTGGTGACGAAGAGCGAGGATCTCAATTTGAAGTGCGGCACGGTTGCGGAACGAAGCCAAAACGGCCGCAAACAAAGCTGAGAAGACCAGGGCGGGCGAGAATCGACGTAAGAGGCGCAACATCTCAATGTATCAACCAGATCCAAATTTACGAGAACCACAATCTAGCCAAAGAAAACGGAAAGCGCACTTGGTCGGCCCGAAAGCTCATGTACGCGCTCGGGTATGAGAAGTGGCCTTCATTCAAGAAAGTCATCGAAAAGGCGATTGCAGCCTGTGCTCTGCTCGGAATCCCCGTATTCGATCACTTTGCTCAAGATGTTCAGGAAATCGATGGCAAGGAGGTTGAGGACTTCTCTCTATCCCGATTTGCGTGCTGCGTGACAGCTCTCAACGGCGATTCCGCCAATCGAAATGTTGCAGCAGCGCAAGCGTATTTTGTTTCTTTGGCAGAGTTGTTCGCGGAACAGAGAATTGAACACGCTGAAAGCATGGATCGCCTCGCTATTCGGGAGGAAATTTCCGAACGAGAGATCACGCTTTCGGAAACTGCGGCTGCCGCCGGCATTCGATCTTATTCTAGCTTTCGGGTTGCCGGATATATGGGTATGTACGAGATGGACTATCAATCGTTGCGAACGCTGAGAGGCGTCTCGCACTTGCCGAAGCGTTCGGTACTCGATTTTATGGGTAAGGACGAATTGGCCGGCAACCTCTTTCGTCTCGCTCTGACGGAGGGACGAATCCGAAAAGAGGGCACCCATGGGCAAGCATCCCTGGAGAATATCGCGAGGCAGGTCGGAAGACGCGTCCGGCGCACAATGCACGAAGAGACGGGCATATATCCCGAACAGCTACCAACTGCACAAGACATAAAATTGGTTCGGAAGGGTCTCAAGCGGGCTGGCGCAGAACTTGGGGTGATAGATGATCTGGAACACCAGCGGGAGATCGAGGTGCAAACGCTAACTTTAATGGTGCCGCCCCGGTCGCCTGATTTTGTGCCAGGGTGCCCCGAATGTGCCGGGGGGAATCCCGCCAGCCATCTCGGTTCGCCTAATTGCACGTCAGGGTCAATCGCAAGCGGCGGAGCTGTCGCGCATTGCACTTGCGAGTATTGTCACTAAGAAACTCTCGATAAGAAACTTCAGCAAGTGTGCCAATCGCAGTTTGTCTCAGTGGAAGGGTTCACCCCAGAAGACTGTGCCCATTTTTGTGCCCACCCCTTGCATAGAAGGCTTGCTCGCAGTTGCTAGCGTCCTTCCCATTTATCCCGCGAACCCTTTGATAACTGGGAGCATTTAGCAACGCGGAGCAATCATTGCGTTCCGTTGGAAAACGGCGGTTTTGCGCCGGTTTTTGCCTCCGGAGCAAAAGGTCGGTGGTTCGAATTCACTCGGGCGTACCAGACCTTGCTTTTTTAACCTTTATGAAATAAATAAACCGGCAGAGCCCCTCATGATATCTTCCGCTGGTCCAAATTCGCCGAAGATGGGCCAACTTGAGCAACGTTTCGGGCCTTTGGTGGCCGAACGGGAGTGGTTGGTCAAAGTGGCAAGGGGCGCCTGGTTCAAGCCGCCGGCAGATCTAAGGTGGCGCCGAAGAAGACTCCAAATCGGAACTAGCCGTGGTGATGGAAACGGGCCGCACCCGATCGGAGAAGCCGCCCGGAATTACGTGACGCCCTTGCTCGCCGTGCACGAACCGGGTGTAAGCGGTTGAATCGATATCCATAGTTGGGCTTCGGCTAACGCACGTTGGCATTTGAAGACTCCCGAGTCGATGAACCATTTCCGAAAACGGGGACAATACCGATAGACACCTCCCGACGACGTAACGGGGTGTCATAGGGCGTAGCAGATGCCCCGGGCTCAATAGGCGCTTTCAAGCAGGTTTATGTTTCGACGGCGGCGCCATCAAGCGCAGCCTGCGTGTCGACAATTCCTCCGGTGTCCGTTCGGCGTTTCACCACCAGAAGATGCTCGCACGCGAGGACGGTCTCGCGGTTCTGGTTAAAGACCTCGCAAAGCTCCACTACCACCCCGGAATCCGGCTTTTTCGGGTGGTCGCGCTTCTCCTTGATGCGGACCCGCACGGAAATCGTGTCGCCGATGAAAACCGGCTGGATGAAGCGCAGCCGGTCGTATCCGTAGGAAAAGGCGAGCGGGTTGACGCTGCCCGCCGTCATGCCGACGCCGACGCTGAAGATCAATGTTCCGTGGGCGATACGGCGCCCGAACTCCTGCGTCTTGCACCACTCCGCGTCCATGTGATGCGGGTAAAAGTCACCGGTCTGGCCGGCGTGGATCACGACGTCAGCTTCGGTAATGGTGCGGCCAAGCGTTTCCCGCACTTCACCCAGCTGGTAGTCTTCGAAGTAACGTTCCTGAATCACGGAACCTCCAGCCGGGATTGGCCGCGATCGAGGCAGGTGGAGCTCACCCACCGCTGGTGCCGCGCGCCGCCGCCCGGCAGCGCTTTCACTTCTTCCGACAAGGACTGGAAACGGCGCATCTCTTCCTGGCTCTTGTCGCCTTGTCCCAAACGCCGGTAGGTCGTGGCCAGCCAGTAATGTACGTCCGGCTGCTTGGCGTTCAGGCGATTGGCCTTTTCGAATTCCCGCGCCGCGTCGGCGATCTTATTCTGGCGGATCAGGGCTTTGCCCAGCCCGAGATAGGCATCGAGGCATTCCGGGTTGGCGGAAACGGCTTTCGCAAAGAGCCCGGCAGCCTCGGCCGGCTTGTCGTCGTCGAGCGCGATTTCTCCCAGGTAGTACAAGGGCGGCGCAAAGGCGGGATTCAACGCCAGTTCCTTGCCGAATTCGGCCGATGCCTCGCGCATGTGCCCGCCCTCCCAATAGAGAAAGCCGAGATCGAAGTGCAGCCGCGGCATGTCGGGGGTTAGTGCGAGGGCCTTCTGGTACTCGTCGATCGCCTGGTTTGGCCTCTCGCCTAGATCGTATGCCTCGCCGAGAAGGATATGGACAAATACGGAATCGGGATGAGACTGCTGGAGCTGAGCGAAAGCACCGGCGGCGTGTTCCTGGTCTTGCCGGGCCTGATAGAGCTTCACAAGCGCAAACAGCACATGCTCGTCGTTGGGCATCTGCTCGCGGACAGCTTCGAGTTCGGGTTGCGCCTGGTCGAGGCGGCCGAGCATCAGCAGAGAATAGCCCAGCTGGTAGCGTGTGCGCGGGTCGCTCGGCTCCAGGCTCTTGGCGCGCGCAAGCGACGGCACGGCTTTCGCGTAGGAGCCAGACAGAAACCAGCAGGTTCCGAGGTTGCGCTGCACGTCGGCGCTCTCCGGGTTCAGCTTGGCGCTGGCTTCGAATTCGCGGCAGGCCTCGGAGAAGCGGCGAAGCCGGAGATAGACCGCGCCCAGATTGTTGTGCACCACAAACGAGCCCGGGTTAGAGCGGGAGAGCTCCCGCAACTGGTGCTCCGCCGCCGCCAGGTCGCCGCGGCGCATGCGTTCTTCGGCCTGGGCGAGCGCGCGGTCAAAATCCACTTGCGCGCGCGCCAACCGCGTGAGGCATAACAGCAATACCACCGTGCGAAATCGCATGCATCGCGATTGTATCGTGCGCGCCGGGTTAGAAGTTTACCTTCAAACCGAACTGCACGACGCGCGGCAAACCCACGGTGCTCAAGACCTGGCCGAACGTCGGGCTGCCGATCGCGGTCCCGGGTGCCGCGAAGTTCGGATGGTTGAAGAGATTGAAGAACTCGCTACGGAACTCGATATTCCGTTTTTCCGAGAAGCGAAACTGCTTGAACGCGCCGAAGTCCACGTTCTGCAAGCCATCCTGGCGCAAGGTGTTGCGGCCGAGGTTTCCAAAGGTGTACGGAATCACCGTGACGGCGTTGGTGTTGAACCAGTCGTTCGGCGATTGCTGGAAGCCCGAAGGCAGCAGTTGCCCGATCAACGTGGGCCGCTGCACGCCGCCGCCGACGTTCGCGTTGTCGTAGGGCGTATATAACGTGAACGGGAAACCGCTGTTCGCGGTGATGATTCCCGTGATCTGCCAGCCGCCGAGAACGTAGCGCGAGAAGGCATTGCTGTTGTTCAGGAACTTGCCGCCCTCTCCGATGGGCACGTTGTAGACCAAGCTGGTTACCAGATTCTGGGTGAGATCGAAGTCGGACGGCCCGCGGCTGCCGCGAATATCGAAGCTGTTCTGGATCCCGTTATAGGGCTGCGAAGTGCCGTGAACGGTGGAGGAATCGTCGAGTGACTTGCTGTAGGTGTAGGACAGCAGGAACGCCAGGCCGTAGGTGGTGCGCTTTTCGATTTTCAACTGCCCGGCCTGGTAGCTACTGTTGGACCAGTTGCCGTCAATGGTCAGCGGAGCGAATTGCGGCAGGCGCTGGCGCGGCGCGAGATCACCGGGACCGGGCACGTCGGCCGTGTTGACCGGGAACTCGACGGGAATGTGGGTCCCCTTGCTGCCCAGATACGTCACCGATACCAGCCAGTTGTTGCCGAAGGACTTGTCGAGGCCGAAGTTCCAGTTCTGCACGTAGGGCGTGCGGTTGTGCCGGTTGGCCACGAAGCCCGGAGCGTAGGGCGGTGTGGTGGGGAACACGAAGTTCGGGAAGATGCCGGTTCCCAGCAGCCGCGTCGGCGTTGGATTCTCTGTGGTCGGCAGGTTCAGGTCGCCCTGGAAATCTCCGGCGCCCCAGGGCCAGAGGCCAATGGTGTCCTGCTGGTCCTGGATGTTCGACTGGTTGAAGTCGTAGAACATGCCGTAGCCCGTGCGAATAACGAGATCGTTCTTCAGCCGGTAGGCGGCTCCCAAGCGCGGCCCGAGGTTGGTGCGATCGGGGTAATAAATGCCTCCAGGCGCTGTCGCTGGCCCGGTGATGGGGTTGGAGCCGGTGGTGAGCCAGACGGTGTGATCGGGCGTGCTGTTATCCCAATCGAGGCTGGCCAAGCGTCCTTTGGTTTCCCGGAAGGGCGATGCGTAGTCGTAGCGCAGGCCGAAGGTCAAGGTCAGCCGCGGGTGGACGCGCCATTCGTCGTTGGCATAAGCGCCGTAATAATCACTTTTCGCGGAGAACTCATAGGAGCCGACGAACTGGTTGGCCCCGGATGGAACACCCAGCAGATAACTGGCAAGACCAGAGCCGGTGGCGGCCGAGTTCGAAGGGTCTGACGTCGGCAGGTTGTCGAAGTTGGCGTTGCCGTAATTGTAGTTCTCGTAGTAGAAGGTTCGCATCAGGCTGCCGCCGAACGACAGCGTGTGCTTGCCCAAGATCTTGGTGTAGGATCCGTTGTACTCCCAATTGTTGATGGGCGCGATCGGACCCCAGGTCTGCGCGCCGTAACAGACGCTGTCGGACATGCACATTCCCGGCATGAACGGCGGGATGCCGACGGGTGGCGGAAAATCCTTCAGCAGCCCGTTCTTTTCGAGGAAACTCTCCGGCGCGGGAGCCGGATTGTAGATCAACAGGCTGGTACGCAGGAACTGCGCGTGAAAATCGAGCACGCCCGTAGGGCCCATGGACCGGCTTAATCCGATGACTGCCTGCTGCATCCGGTTGCGGGTGAGCGTCGGGAGAACCGCCAGAAGCTGCGGCGAAGTGAGCGCGGCGTTGCTGTAGGAGTAGCGGCTGAAGAAGTTGATGGCCAGGGGAAGAACCGCGTCGATACGGACGCCGAACTGGTCGGTATCGGTTGTAAGCGACTGCGTGTTAATGTAGTTGCCGCCGGACCCGCCCGGCAGATTCGGAGTCGGGAACATCACGCCCGCGATGTTCAGCGCCGTGGCGTTCAACAGGCTGGACGGGATCTGGTTGCCCGGGAAGGGATCGCGGGTGAAAACGGGGTTGCCCTGGCCGTCGGTGCCGCTCTGGCGGGTGGAAAACGGGTTGTAGAGCGGCGGCGAGCCCGCCAGGTTGCCGCTGAGTTGGGCGGCGGTGGGAACGTTGCCCACGATGCTGCTGCCCAGATTCTTGCGAAAGCCTTCCCACCAACCGAAGCCGAAAATCCTCTGCTTCTTGATGGGACCGCCTGCCGTGAACCCATACTGATTCTGGTGGAACGGGCTGACATTGGGATTGAAAAAATTGCGGGCGTCGAGGCTGGTGTTGCGCAGGAACTCCCAGGCCGAGCCGTGATACTCATTGGTTCCGCTGCGCGTAACCACGTTTACATTGGCGCCGGCCGCCCGGCCGAAAGCACCGCTCGACATATCCGACTGCACTTTAAACTCCTGGAGCGCATCGGGCGGCGGATTCAGGGCGACGAAGTCGAAATACAGCTCGTTGTTCTCCACGCCGTCAATCGTGAAGTTATTCATGTCCGAGCGCGCGCCGTTGACCGCGGGGCTGACCGCGCCCAGATTCGTGGCGACGTCGTACGAGCCCTGGAGCCCGGTATTCTGCGGCGCCGCGCCCGGGGCCAGCAGAATGAGTTGCGTGAACTGGCGCCCGTTGAGCGGGAGTTGGGTGACCTTCTCGCCGTCCACGACGGTCCCTACCGTCGCGTTGGTCGTGTTCAGTAGCGGCGCCTGGTCGGTAACGCGGACCTCCTGCTTCAACTCGCCGGGCTGGAGCTTGAAATCCAGGGTTGCCTGCTGGCCTACCTGGAGCACGACATTGTCGTTGCGGATGGTCTGGAAGCCCTGCAAGCTGACGGTGAAGTTATAGGTGCCCCGCGGCACGCTCGGGAAAAGGTACTGCCCGGTACCCTCCGAGACCGCGGTGCGGGTGGCCCCGCTCACGGCGTCGCGCAGAATGATGGTCGCGCCAGGAACCGCCGCTCCAGACGCGTCGGTAATGGTGCCACGAAAGCTGCCGTCCGTGATTTGAGACAGGACGGATGGTTGCAGCGAAAGTCCCAGAACGCCGAAGAGAACCGCGGTCCAAAGCCGATTTCTTCTGTTCATCAGGTTCACCTCCAAGGCAGTTTGCCTGCCAGCCGAATTCAAATTCTTGACGCCCTCAGGTAGTTAGTTCTTATCATTCCCGCGCGCGGCTTGTCAAGACCGTTGAATCACATATGAAATCAATTTTCATATATGGAATTAGCAGGGAGCCCGATCCGGCCTGCCCGCGATGGCCGGTTTGCGGACCGGCGAATCAGTTTGCTGGCTGGCCGGTAAGGCGGACCGTAATGATCTGGTAAGGCTTAACGGGTACGTGCACGGCGTGCTCTGTGGCCGCGAGCGGCTCCAGGTTATCCTCCACGGCATTGCATCGCCATGCGGCCGCAACGCGCAGCAGCGGAACGTGGATGGCGGCGGCCACCTCTTTTCCACCGGTTTCGAGGAGCCGCAGAATGGTGCCGTTGCCGTCTGCGGCGGGCTTCCAGGTAACGAGAGTCAGGTTCGGCGCATCGATTCCCAGGAATGAGCCCTGGCCGCCAGAAAGCGGGCGCCGCAAGGCAAGAGCTTTATCGTTGGGGCGGATCTCGTCCAGCTCGAGCGGCGACATTGCCGCCCAACCGGCGCGCCCGCTGACCACCGGATCGAACTGCGCCGCGCTCGTGAGCACGTAGCGAAAGGTGAATTCGCCTCCCTGTCCGGCGGGATACCCCTCGGGCGTGTAGTTGCTCATGATGTACGAGTAGGCATTGCCGTTGCGGTGTTCGAATCGCTCCGGCCAAACACCGCGCGCGATATCTCCCAGGGTCATCATGGGCGCGTCGACAGGCACGAGCGTCACCGCCAGGCCAGGCTCCTCCGCTGATAGCCAGTGTTGGATGTTAAACCACTCCCGCCCCGCACCGGGCAGCAGATCGCGCTGCGTATCGACGAAACCGTTCTGCGTTTCATACCGGTAGTGCGGCTCCCGCATGGCCGTCGGAAAAGCGAAATAGGCCGCTTCCTTGGTGTCCACTCTTTTTCGAGTGACTCGATTGAGGAACTCAATTTTCTTTTGCCCGTCGAACAGGCGAATCTGCGTCTCGATGCGCGGCGTGTTCATAGCCGACGACACCACGAGCGCGCTTGATCCGAAGCTCGTCTTGCCGGCCCACAGCAAGCGGCTTTCGCCGGACGGATGCACTTGCAGCTCCGGCACGGGCGCGACGCTGCTGTATTGCACCAGGCGATTCGGCAGCTTGTCGGCGCCCGTCACATAAAGGTATTGATTGAAGCGATACGGAGCCGCAGCGTCCACGAGTTCGCGCCGCAGTTCCTTGTCGAAGATGCTCCGAACAGCGCCCGCGGCATCCAACTTCACCCGGTAGTAGCGGTTTTCGAGAACGTGCGGATCCAGTGGAGACTCGGGTTCGGGCTCACCGGAACGCAAGGCGAAACACTTGTATCCCACCGGCGGCACATCTTCCGCCACAAAACGAATATGCCGGTGCATGCGGCCGCTCCCCAGCAATTCGAATGGCACCGGCCGGCTGGTGGCCGGGTCTACTGGGGCAAGGCCCGGATCCACGTCCGTCTCGACTACCTCGCTGCGCGTCCAATTGAGTGGATTGAAGACCACCAGCGTGCCTTTAGGGCTATCGATATAGTCCGCGATTGCCGTGAGCGCGCGGCCCAGGACGAAATCGATCCGGCGCTTTGCCTCCGTGCCGTTCGCGTCCTTGTCGGCTTCCTGCCGGATGCTCTGCTCGCTTGCCGGGTCAGTGACGCTGCGGTCGGCGTCCCAGGAGTGCTCGTCAGTCAGCAGCAACTGTTTCCACGCCTGCTCCAGCATTCCGTATTCCGGCCGCACGATGGGATTCACCAGCGTGCTCACCGTGGCGAATTTCTCGGCCGAGAGGATGCGATGCTCGCTCTCGCGTGCGACCTGCGTCAGGTGCGCGTCCGCGATCATGCCGTCTTCCCAGTACGGCCCTCCGTCGCCGCGCACCACGGGAATCGCATCGCCCATCTGCCGCGTGATGTAAGCCATGGCGTCCGAAAGCCCGGCATATTGGAGCTTCGGATAGGCGTAATCCCGGTTCCAGTCGTCCACCAGCTGGGCCTGCTCCGGAAACAGGTCCGTATTCTCCACCTGGCTCCCGAACAGAATCACGGCGTCCGACTTGTAGTCGGGCCGGTCATACGCTTGCAAAAACCTCGCCATCGCATCGTGCCCGACTGCGGCGTGGGGCGGCAGGCCGAACATGCTGGCCATCTGGTGGTAATGCCGCGAATACCACGTCAGGATGCGCGAGCCATCGGGACCTTCCCACCATTGCGGCGAACGTTCGTGGAACCGGTTGAATAGCAGGAACGGAGCGCGGTACGAATCGCTCGCCGCTACGAAATATTGCAAACCCGCGGCCGCCATCACCGAGGCGTAAGACCACGAATACGAGGGCACGTCGTTGATCAGCGATACGTCGAACGTGGTCCCGTTCTCTCGCGCGAGCCTCTTGCTGTAGTACAGGGTCCGAATCAGATTCTCAACGGTCGAAAACCCGGTGAAGTTGCTGGCATACGCCGCCGGTATGACGATCTTGCGCTCCTTCACAAGTTGCCAGAAGCGCTCCTGCTCCTCGCGACTGCGTCCCCGCAGGAACTGTTCCACCACCCATGATCCATCCAGGTTGAAACGGAAATCCGGGTTCTCGTGAATCATCGCCATGACTTCGTCGACGGCCCGGCTGTGAATCTCCGCCACTTTCGGCACGTAGTCGGAGTAGCCCACGTCCAGATGCACGTTGGGTGCGACAAACACCGTCCACTTCCGGGCCGGCGTCCACCGGAATGCCACCCGCTGGGTGCGGCCATGAGCCTCGATCGCCACTTCTCCTTCGCCGGCACGAGTGGACTCCGGAACCTCGAGCTCCACCTTCGATTCGCCGAAGTCCCGATCACCTTCGAGCGGGAGCGAAAATCGCCGGGCACCCAGCATCAGCGTGGCGCTGCCGTGACGCAAATCTTCTCCGGATTTCACGAACACGTCGACCCGCTCGTACAGTTCGCCGCCGCGGTTCTGGTAATAAATCATCGGCGCCACGCTCGCCGAGATCGCGGTTTCCTGGCCCGTGTCCACGGAATGCTCTAACGCCACCGCATCGTAGACAATTCCCGATGTGCCCGGCCACCCAAAGCCGGCGGGCTGCGTGTCGTCGCGCCCATCGGCATCGAGAGCCGTCAACACCAGCGTATTTTTGCCGGTCACCAGATACCGGGCCGGCAGAACGCACCGCTCGCGCGCCGTGGCGTAATACGGCAAGTAGAAAACCCATTGGTCCCCGCCGGAATAGGCGAGCCGCGGATGCTGGTAATACCATGCGCGATGACCGTTGAGCGACACCTCAACCCATGGCAGCCGGGGGCTGTACGCCAGCAGCCCCAAGTCGAGCGTGTAGGTGCCCGATGGCTTCTCGCGAAGGTCGAACTGAATGGTGAACGGATGCCGCCGGTAACCGGCCCTCCCGTTCGACGAGCCCGGTTGAAACGCCAGCCAGTCTTTCGCCGGCTCGCTCTTGCCAACCACGAACACCGGGTCCTTGCTCGTGTCTGAGTAATCCAGCGTCGACTTGCCTGTGGCCGGATCGCGGTACGCCGTGAATTCCGCCGACGACTCGTCGAATACCCCAATCTGCCACAACGTCTCGGCGCCGACCGGCCCCGCGAGCGCCAGCGCGCCAGCCAGCCCCATGACCCACCGCCACAGCGGATCTGATCCGCGGATGCAAAACGTTCGATTGTTCAAGGCAAACCTCGGTTAGATGGTCAGCAGACCCGCTGCCCGGCTGATCTCCGCCGATGTCCGTCGCAGCGCCGGCAACAGCCGGTTGCGCGTCCTGCCGACATCCTTGGACAGGCACGCTACCGTCAGGGCTGCGCGCACCGCGTCGCCTGCCACCAGCACCGCCAGATCGTAGACGCCACGCACGCTTTCGCTATAGACGTCGGAATAGCCTCGCGAGCGAATCGCGCGCAGTTGCCGTTCCAGCGTGCGTTTCGCCGCCGGCTGCCAGCCGTGATACGTCTGCATCAGCGCCAGCGCCTGTTCACGCTCCCCGTGCTCCATCATGGCCAGCAGCAGGCGGCCGGACACCGTGCGCAGCGGGTCGAAGCTGCCGCCCACCTGAATCGACAGGCGGATCTTCTCCGGGCTCTCCTCTTGCGCCAGAATCACCAGCCGGCTCCCGTGTAGCACGCTGAGGTGGCAGGATTCCTGCATTTCCTCGGCCAGCATCTGCATGGGCCGCAGCGCCGCCTTGGTGAGGTGTTGATAGGGAGAGTGGGTCCGGCTCAATTCGAACAGCTTCAAAGAGAGCGTGTAGGCGTTCGATACCGGGTCCTTGCGGATATAGCCGCGCTGCTCCAGACACGCCAGCATACGAAACACTTCGCTCGGGCTTCGCCGCAGCTCCCGCGCAAGCTGCGCCTGCGTCAACGGAACTCTCTGATCCGCCAGGCACTCGAGAATATCCAATCCTTTCTCGAGGGCCGGCGCGGCATAAGCGGCGCGGGGTCGCGGTTTCATAGGTAATTGACAATCATTTCGCTAATGAATATAGTTTTCAATTATAAACTATGCAGTTTGGCATGCAGCGGCAGGGTGCCGTCCGCGGCCCCGACCTCGCCCCCCCGGCCCGTGATCTCCGTCCATGACCACGGCCCTCCATGGCATCACGTGGAACCACACCCGCGGGTTCGTGCCCTTGGTCGCCACCGCCCAGAGATTTGAGGAGCTTCACCCGAAAATCAATATTACCTGGGAAAAGCGCTCCCTGCAGTCTTTCGGCGACGATTCCCTCCACGCCCTTGCCGAGCGCTTCGACCTCCTGGTCATCGATCATCCCTCCGTCGGCGAGGCGGCCGATTTTCTTTGCCCCCTCGATAGCTATCTCTGCCCGGATTTCCTCACCACACTGGGCTTCTCCTCGGCCGGCGCGTCGCAAGAAAGCTACGTCTGGCAAGGCCGGCACTGGGCGCTGGCCATCGACGCCGCCGCGCCCGTCAGCTCCTGGCGGCCCGATCTTCTGGACCAAATGCGCCTCACCGTTCCCGAAACCTGGTCCGAAGTTCTGGAACTTGCAAAAGCCGGCCTTGTGGCCGTACCCCTCGCACCTATCGATGCCCTGATGGCGTTCTACATGTTTTGCTGCGCCGCCGGTGAAGCGCCGTTCTCACAACCCGGCTGTGTCGCGGCGGAGCAGGTGCAGATTGACGCCCTCGGTTGCCTAGCCGATCTGGCCCAGCACTGCGGCGAGGAATATCTCAGCCGTAACCCCATCGCCACGTATGAGGCCATGACGTCCTCCGACCACCTCGCTTACTGTCCTTTTGCCTACGGATATTCCAATTACGCCCGTCCCGGATACGCGACCCATGTGCTGCGGTTTGGACCATTGGTCGCCATGCCGGATGGCCCGCGCCTGCGCTCCACCCTCGGTGGCGCGGGTCTCGCCGTCTCCAGCCGCTCCCGCCATGCAGCTGTAGCCGCGGAGTATGCCGGGTTCGTTGCTGCGGCCGAGTGCCAGCGCGGGTTATATTTTACGAGCGGGGGGCAACCCGGGCATCGGGCCGCATGGGAAGATCCGGCCGTGAATGCCGCTTGCGGCAATTTCTTTATGAACACGCTATCCGTTTTGGACCAGGCGTACCTGCGGCCGCGTTTTCCCGGCTACCTTCCGTTCCAGGGTGATGCCGCCCAACTGGTCCATCGCTTCCTCCGTGCCGGCGCCAACCCCCTGCAGGTATGCCGCGAACTCAACCAGCTCTACACCCATGTCAAACAGTAGACCCCTCGACGGACTGTTGGTTCTCGATTTCAGCCAATTTCTCGCCGGGCCCTCTTCCGCCCTGCGCCTCGCCGATCTCGGCGCTCGTGTCATCAAGATCGAGCGGCCCGTCGGCGGCGACCTCTGCCGCAGCCTCTACATTTCTGATCTCGAAGTGAACGGCGACAGCACGCTCTTCCACTCCATCAACCGCAACAAGGAGAGCTTCGCGGCCGACCTCAAAAATCTGCGGCACCTCGCGCGCGTGCGGCAGTTGATCGCCCGCGCCGATGTCCTCATCCAGAACTTCCGCCCCGGCGTTATGGAGCGTCTCGGGCTGGCTTATTCCGCGGCTTCGGCCATCAATCCGCGCATCATTTACGCTGAGGTCACCGGTTACGGCGATCAGGGGCCTTGGCGCGACAAGCCGGGGCAGGACCTGCTGGCGCAGGCGGTCTCCGGGCTCGTCTGGCTCAGCGGTGACGCTAACCAGGGCCCGGTTCCCATGGGTCTGAGCGTGGTCGACATGTTCGCCGGCGCGCACCTGACGCAGGGGATCCTCGCTTGTCTTGTGCGCCGCGGTGTTACCGGAAAAGGCGGGCTCGTCCAGGTGAGCCTGCTCGAGTCCGCGCTCGATTTGCAGTTCGAGGTCCTCACCACGCACCTCAATGACGGCGGCGAGTTGCCGCAACGTGGCACCGTCAACAATGCGAACGCATACCTGGCGGCGCCGTACGGCTTGTACGCCACGGCCGATGGCTATCTCGCCGTCGCTATGACCCCGATTCCGCGCCTGGCAGAATTGTTAAAGCTGCCCGCGCTTGCCCCATATGAGGATCCGAAGTCCTGGTTCTCGGAGCGAGACGAGATCAAGAAGATTCTGGCGGCGCATCTGCTGACCCGTTCCACGTCACACTGGCTCACCCTTCTCGAGGAGGCGGATGTCTGGTGCGCGAAGGTTCTGAGCTGGCCGGAGCTGCTGGCGCACGATGCGTTTCGCGTCCTTCGCATGGTGCAGTCCGTGCAGTGCTCCAGCGGTGAGACTCTGCGCACCACTCGCTGCCCGATTCGCATCGACGGCGAGGTGCTCGATTCCCCGGTGCCCGCTCCCCGAACCGGAGAACACACCGCCGGCATTCTGGCGGAGTGGAAAATCGAAAGCTGAGCGTACGTCCGCGCTCGGGTCGTGATCTATGAGGGGTTACCGGTGGCGCGTCGTGACGGTGCTGTTCGTGATGGCCGTCGCGCTGTATGTCGACCGCGTCAATATCTCCGTGGCCGCTCCGTCGCTCGCGCGCGAGCTCGGGCTCGGCCCGGCCGCTCTGGGCATGGTGTTCAGCGCATTTCTGATCGGCTATGCCTCCGGCCTCGTTCCCGGCGGCTATCTGGCGGATCGCATCGGCCCGCGGCGTCTGCTGGCGGTCTCCGGGTTGTTTTGGGGCATCACCACGGCTTCGGTGGCCTGCATCCCGCGGTCTGCTTCCGTGGCTCCCGCCGCTCTGATTGCCGCCCGCTTCCTGTTGGGTTTGTGCGAGGCCTGCGCATTTCCCACTTTCAACCGGGCCATCGCTAACTGGATGTTGCCCGGAGAGCGGGCGCGCGCGAGCGGCTGGTTGCATTGCGGCGCCGGCATGGGTGGCGCTCTCACGCCACCGCTCATCGTTTCCGTCATCACGATGTGGAGTTGGCGAGCCGCCTTCCTGCTTTCGGGATTATTCACCTGCCTGGTTGCGCTCTGGTGGTATCGCTCCACGACGGACTATCCGGCCGACCATGCGCGCGTCTCCGCTGGGGAGCGGGCCCTGATAACCGGCGGTCGGGAATGCGGAACACGCCCCGAACAGCCGGATACCGCCTGGTATCGCCGCGCACTCCGTTCGCCTGAGGCGTGGCTACTATGCGCCAGCGAATTCGCTTTCGGTGTGGCAGGCTTCGTCTTCGCCACGTGGTTTTATACCTATTTCGTTCAGGTCCGCGGCGCGGGCGCTACGCACAGCGCCTGGTTCTCCGCACTTCCTTATTTGGCGATTGCCGTGGGTGCGCCGCTGGGCGGTATGCTTTCCGACCGCGGTATGCGCGCTTTCGGAGCGCCGTGGGGCCGTCGTCTGGTACCGCTCGTTTCGATCTCGTTGTCGGGTATCGCGCTCGCCATCGCGCCAGGCATCCTCGACAACGGCGTTTCTGCCGCGGTCTTTGCGGCCGCCGCGGGACTTCTTTACGTCGCGGCGCCGTCCTTCTGGTCAACCCTCATTGACGTTACGCGGAGAGGTACCGGCGTGCTCGGAGGCGCGATGAACGCCAGTAACTATCTGGGCTCGGCTCTTGCTACTGCCCTGCTCCCTTTCCTGGTCGTCCGGACCGGTTGGACTGTTGGGCTTCAGTTGGCGAGTCTGGCCGCGTTCGTCTCCGGGCTGCTCTGGCTCGGCATCAATGGCTCCCGCCGGATTGATGGCGATCCCGAATCCTGACCAGAACCACGCCGTGAGTGGGAACTTCGGCGGAAAAGCTGCCGGTGAACCGCCCCAGTTCTCTCCGCGCCCATAGGTCCCGGACGCTCGCTTCTCCCGGTAGTCCCATCTGTTCGAAGTTCGCAGTTGTGGCCATCGGACTTTCGCCGCGGTTGAACAGTCCAACCGCTTGACTACCGTCGGCGAGTGGCTTCACCCAAACCTCCAGTGGCCCTTCCTGGCTCACGCGGTGTCCCTGTACTCCCAGCGCGTCCTGGTCCAGCGCGATCACTTCTGGATTCGCCAGAATAGCGAGTGTCTCGGGCTTCATGGTGGTCAGGTCGTTTCCGGCCAACAGCGGCGCGGCCAGAAGGCACCACAGGCTCATGTGCGTGAGATATTCGTCTCGCGACATCTTGCCGTTGCCGATCTCGAGCATGTCCGGATCGTTCCAGTGCCCCGGACCCGCGAAACGCTCCAGCCCGTTCTCGCCGAAGCCATTCAATGACATCCTTTCGTAGCTATCGGTAATGTCGCGCGACGTCCTCCACTGGTTGCCGCCCACCGAAGCTCCCCAATGCCACACGCGGCCGTTGCCGTATTGGCACAGCGCGTATACGATCTCCCGGCCCGTCTTCGCTAGTGCGTCATGCATCTTCCGATACGCGGCAATCTGCGCCGCCAGGTCTCCCTGAAACGTGCAGAGATCGTACTTCAGCCAGTCGATGCCCCACTCCCCGTAGGTTGCGGCATCCTGTTCCTCGTGCCCCAGGCTTCCTTCAAAACCGGCGCACGTCTTCGGTCCCGGCGACGAATAGATGCCGAATTTCAGTCCTTTGTGATGAACGTATGCGCTCAGCGCGCCCATGTCGGGAAACTTGCTGTTCGGATGCATCTTCCCCGTGGCGTCCCGCTCGCCCTGCCAGCAATCGTCCACAATCACGTACTTGTAGCCGGCCGCGGCCAATCCGCTGCTCACCAGAGCATCCGCCTGGGCGCGAATCATCGCGTCATTCACTTTGCAGGTGTAATAATTCCAACTGCTCCATCCCATTACGGGTGTCCGCGCTACTTGAGCGTGGAGGCTGGGCGTCCAAAGCAGTGGCACCAACATAATGGACGAAGAAAATTTCCGGCGGCCGATGGTCATGCCTCTAGTGCCGCCTCCAGATGCGAACCGGTGAGTCGCCACCGGCGGCCACGAGCCACCGTCCATCGGCGCTGAATGCCACGCCGCCCGTCGGGTACGCAACTCCCGGAAGATGGCCGACAACTTTCCAGCTCTTGGTATCCAGAAGTTTTACCGTCCGGTCTCCCGTGCACAGTGCCGCCAGCGTCCCTCCATCGGCGGGGATCGCCACGGAAATGATCGGGCCGCCTTCGACCGCTACCTCGTGCGCCACGGTCGCGGCGGTCAGATTCCATTGCCAGACCTTGCCGTCATAACCGCTGGTTATCACGGCATCCGGACCCGGGCCGAAAAGCAGCGTGTTGATACCCCACTGCCCCGGAATGCCCCCAACCACCTCACGGCCCGTTTCGAAAAGACGCACCGAAATGGAATCTCCCTTGTCCGACGCAAACCACCGCCCGTCCTTACTCACCGCAACGGAAAACACCTCGGATGGATAATCCGTCATGATTCTAAGGCACTTACCGGTATCCGCCTCCCAGCTCCGCACCGTGCAGTCGCGCCCGGCGGACACCAGTTCGCGGCCCGCCGCCGCGAAGGTCACGGCGTTGATCCAGCCCATGTGGCCCCGACAAACCTGTAACTCTTTCCCGCTCAACAAATCCCAGGTCCGGATCGTGCCGTCGAAGCCGGCCGTGGCGAGCACGCGGCCATCGCCGCGGATGGCAACACTATAAATAGGTCCTTGTCCGGTGGGGAAGCTGCGGTCCCGATTTGCAGATAACGGATTGATCAGCGTGACCTTACCGTTGTCACAGGCCACCACAACCGTTCCACCGTCCGGGCTGCAAGCCACCCCATTGACGAAGCCTCCGTCCCCGCGAAGCTCGCGAACTAGTTCATATCCAACTGATTCTGCGTAGATTGAAGTCGAAACAGCCAGAAAAGCCAGAGGGACGAAGACTGACGGATGCTTACGAAGCTGCAATCTCGAAGGAAACAATGGCATCCACGTCTTGCGCACCCCTGCGGGTGAGAAAGTGTAACCCATGTCTCTGGAACGTTCTGTCATCTTTGTCTCAGAACCATCAAGGTTGCGTGTTTGTTCCTTCGAGCACGGCTCGCAAGGCGATCGCCTTCTGGTGGGTTGGGTCCAAGTCCAGGCAATGCGCCACAGCTTCTTTGGCTGCCGCTCGGCGATGGTTTTTGAAGTACGCTTCTGCCAAATAGTAATAGGCGTCCACCAGTTTGTCGTCAAGCTTGATGGCCTGCCGGAAGTGATCCACTGCGGAATCCAGGCGGCCCGCCATCAAGTCCAGCAGCCCGAGCAAATACCCGCCCTCGGGGCTGTCTGGCTGCAAGCGCGTGAACTGTTGGAAATCGCGGGCCGCCGCGTCGAACGAACCAAGGGCATATGCGGATTGCCCGCGCTCCAGAAACGCCGGGGCATTTTCGGGATCCTGCTGGAGCACGAGAGAAACTTCTTTCATGGCGAGTGCCGCGTTCCCGCCTCGGCGGTACAGCTTCGCCAGTCCCAAATGCGCGGGGACATAGTCCGGCCTCATCGACAGCGCCTTCCGAAACTGCTGCTCCGCTTCTGAGACGTGATGCTCAGCGAACAGGAGATTGGCCAGATCGGTAATCAACTCTGGGTTACCGGGGTTGCGGCCAATCGCTTCCTCTATCTGCTTTTGAGCTGACGCGCGATCGCCCTCCGCTGAATAAGTGGATGCCAGCAGTCTTTGCGCGGGAATACTCGACGGATCGATCGTGAGCGCTTTGTCCAGAGCAGCCTTCGCATCCACGTATTGCTTCTTATGGTAGAGCGCGTTGCCGAGACCATAGGAGGCCTCCGCGGACCGCGGTTCCAGACGGGATGCGCGCGAATAGAGAGCGAGAGCGTCGTCGTACAGTTCCATTCCCACGTAGGCGTCCGCTGCGGCGAGCATAGCTTTCTCATTGGCGGGGTCGAGTTGTATGAGTTGGAGAAACGCCCGGATCGCCTCCTGCGTGTTGCCTGCGCGAAGTTCGCTTGACGCGAACTGGTTATACGCATCGCCGAATTCGGGATTGATATCGATCGCTTGTTGAAACTTTTGTGCAGCTAGTTCATGATGCCCTTCGCGTTCCAGCTTCAGCCCTTCTTCGTACGCGCGCTGAGCGGATGGAATCTGCTGGCCAACGGCAGGAGATCCCAACAAGCAGATCAATGCGCACATGCACTGCAAGACCATTGGACAAACGCAATTGGACGCCAGGGTGTCCTTCATTCGCTGAGGGAACCTTCGGCTTTTATTCTATGGCGGAAGTTGCCCCGCGGCGAAAAACGCTCGGCCGCCACTTGCGCAGAGCGGCGGTGTAGAGCACAGAGGCGATGGTCACGAATATGCAAAACAGGATGACGCTCTGACCTTTTTTCCATCCGGCGCGCCACAGGTCGGGTCCAAAGGAATAATAAAGTGGCAAGACGCTGGTGACGATACCAATCACCGGGATCACGCCGTGCCACACCCAGTGGAATCGGTTGCGTTGATACCGGAAGAAATAAGCGGTGCATCCGACATTCACGAAGATGTTCGCGATCATGGCAAAGAACACGACCGCGGTTCCCCACCAGTCATAGGACAAGTAGATTCCGAGCCATCGCGCCCAGATCGCATCGGCTAACACGGTCACACCCAGGACGACATGTTGCGCGTTCCATGGCACCTGGTATTTCGGATGAATTTGCGCGAACCAGACAGGCATGGTCCCGTCTCTGCCCATGGCGTACATGATTCGCGCGTAGCCCACGATGGAAGCAAGATACACGCCCAGCACCGCGGAGAGGGCGGTCAACGTGACGATGACTGACGCCGAGTTCCAATATTGCCGGGCAGCGACTGCCACGGGGTTGATGCCTTGCGCCACCTGCGTGGCCCATGCGCCCTCCGGAAGCGCGAGGCTGAACGGCCATGACGTCAACGCCCAAAACAACCCAAGCAACACGCAGGCCAGGAGCACGACGCGCGGAATCGTTTCCCGCGGCGATTGCGTCTCTTCGGCGGCCGTTGTGATGACGCTGAATCCGACGAAAGTGAGTAAAGCGAAGACCAAGCCGGCAAACAGACCTTGGCGTCCGTGCAACGCCCCCAGCGGATTGAACGGGCGGAAATCAACGTGCCCTTGCCTGAACACGACAAAGAGGATGGTTCCGGAGAGCGCCAACACGACACTCAGCTCGCACACCATCAGAACGATGGATCCCTTGGCGGAAATCTGAACGCCGGGGTACGCGAGCAGTGCAACAAACGCGGTGGAAATCAGCACGCCTGCCAACCAGGTTCCGTACCCTGTCTCCAAACCGAATACAGAACTCAGAAGATCGTTGAAGAACAGGCCGAAAAGAATGGGCTGCAGAACGACGGCGAAGAAATACATGGCAGCAACCAGGCTGCCGATCCACATGCCGATCTCCGGAGTGAGGGAATCGGAGAGCCAAGTGTAGGCGCTTCCGGCCGACGGAATCTCGCGGGAGATCAACGCATAACTCACGGCAGTGGGAAGCGTGCACAGAAGTGCCAGCAGGAAAACCGCCGGTGCCACCCGCCCCGCCTCCGCTCCGATGAGGCCCAGGTTAGCGTAAATGCCCAGCGCCGGAGCCATCATCACCGCACCCAGAGCAGCCACCCCCAGGCTGCTCATGGCGCCCGCACGGAGAGTGTTATCGGACGCGGACATCGCAACTCGCGGCGGGGATCACAGCGGGTGCCTGCATCACAGGATGCCGTGCTCCTCGAATACTTCCGCTACCTTCCGGCCTTTCTTAAATTCTTCGCCGACGATTCCCTCTCTCTTTACTTTCACTTCCGCTTTCTCAATCACTACTTTTACTTGGGACGCCGGAATCACCACTACACCGTCGTAGTCGCCGAACACGATGTCGCCGGGTTCGACGGCCACGCCATCGCACTGGATGGGGACGTCGTAGGCGATCACTTCAGATCGCCCATGAGAGTCATAGGACGAGATGCCCTTCGCAAAAACCGGAAATCCCGCTTCTCGGATCTTCGCCGCATCCCTGGTCAGCCCATCGATGATCGCGCCGCGCGCACCTTTGGCTGAGGCAGCTATGCTCAACAATTCGCCCCACACCGCGGCCGACAGGTCATTGCCCGTCGTGAACACAACTACATCGTCCTCCACCAGCGTGTCGAGTGCCTCTAATTCCATGGCGTACGGCTTTTCGGGAAATCGGTTCCCGGGTTGTGAGAGCAACGTTCGCGCCCGACCGATCACTCGCGCCTCCGAGAAGAGCGGACGCACCTGGTGGGATAGCGCCTGACGGCGGTAGCCTAGCGCGTCCAGCACGTCACACAGGACGGCGGAATAAAGGCCGCTCAGCCTGGCGGTGATTTCAGGAAACGAAATGGTATCGGGCCCCGGCGACTGCGGGCGGCTCATGGCTTCTCATCCAAGCGCAACGTGACGAACTCAAAAGGATTGCACTCGAACTGAATCTTTCCGGTTTGAACAGGGACCCCCTGGTGAGCACGCTCTCTCAGATCCGACAGCCACGCGCGCGCGGGCGCCTGGTCGAAGGCGATTGTGACTTTCCCCTTCTTGCCCATCGTCTCGTGCCCGCGAAGAATCACGCTTTTGCCGTCTTCGGACTGCTTGAGCGCCGTGATTTCGAACTGACCCTCTTCCACCGACAGGAATTTATGGTGAGAAGGCAACGGACCAGCGTGTGCGTCCGTAGCGAACGGCATTAGAGGACTATCGAAGCTGTGCGCCTGCTGAACCACGCCGCTGCGCCAATCCCCGGAATGCGCATAAAGGCTGTACTCGAATGTGTGGCTGCCGGCCTCGGATGCCTTTGGGCTATAGTAGCCGGCGTAATTGACGACGGATCGCAACAGGATCAGCCGCAAGACGCTGCCGTCGGTCTGCACTCCGCCCATACCCCGATTGAACAACGCCACGCCGCCTTGGGTCCGCTGCGCGTCCACAAATGTCTGCGCATAGTAGATGCCATCCGGCCGCGGCGTCACGGCATTATGCGTTTCGTAGTTCCATGTGGTGGACCCGGTGTCGCGCAATGGGAAAACTGCGGTTAGCAGGCCATCGTGGCCCGGAAAGCCGAGGAGTTCTGTTTTGAAGTCGATGCGGGGAATGGCGTCATACAAGCAAATTTCCTGCTGGCGCCGGCCGGATAGGAATGGCCCGGCCAGACGGATGCGAATTCCGATTTCATCGCGGGTCTCGGTCATGGAGTCAATTGGGAATTGTTTCATAGTCACTTCACTGCCGGTGAAGTGCAGCATGCCCTCCATATCCGGGTCCTTTTCCTCTTCCAGAACCAATTCGTTTCCTTGATACGGGCCGTCGCGCAGGAGCTCCTCACCGGTCTCGCGGTTCAGGATACTGCGAATACCGCCCGTCTTCAGATCGAACCGAACGGTGAAGAACCGGCTGGTCACCTGTTCCTCGAGCTGTTGGGGCTTGGCAAGCTGGATGGCTCCGCCCAGCGGCTCGAGCTGGTACAGACGGTATCCCATGGCCGGGATATCGCGGGCGACAAACTGAATGGCGGCCATACTCAGCGGTTCATTCGGCTCACGCCTTCCCGCAAAGTCGGTCCGGAACGGCACCGAGTTTCCTTCGTCGTCCACCAGTTTGAAGTTCGTGAGCTGCTCCTTAAACAGCGGCGTGTATACCACAGCCTCGGTGCGTGGAAACGAAAGCGGATTGAATACCAGAAACGGATAATGTTTGCCGGCCGACGTGTTCACGTTCCTCGATATGCGATACATCGAATCGAACAGCGCGCTGCGTCCGGCTTCGATCGCGGCGCCGTAACCGCTCATCATCGCCTCATCTACCGGGTCGATGTGGCTGCCGGGCAAGGCATCGTGATCCTGATTGAAGACCACCTTCAGCCACGCGGTTTCGAGCTTCTCGGCCGGGTACGGCTGTCCGAACCGGGTGGCAACCGAGGACAACTTCTCGGCGGATTCCAACGTGTACTCGGCGCGGCGATTCGCGATCTTGGTGTCGGGCCGCTCCCCGTATAAGCCTCGCAGATCCTGTATGTGGAGAGCCGGGTTGAAATCGTTGTTGTAGGTAGGCAGAGCCACACCCGATTTCTGAACCGTCTCGAAATACTGGGAAGGCGTGCAGAACACGACTTTCTTGACGGGAACCCGGGCTTTCCCTGCGGCCTCCCGGATTTTCGTTTCGATCTGCGCCGTCGTTTCGTTCGGAAGATACAAATCTCCTCCGTACGGCAGAAGGATGTCGGTTAAGCCGGGTGCGCTATGGTCAACATAGCGGCGAATGTTTTCTCCCATGCCACGCCAATCCAGACTGTAGCTGCCGGAAAGCCAATAGCTCAAAATCTTACTGCCGTCCGAGCCTTCCCAATAGAACGGGCTCTTGATGGATGCCTCTAATGACGGAAGGACATCTCGCATGAAGACGAAGTTGCTCAACCCGGCTTTGCGAAACAGTTGCGGCATCTGCGGCGTGTGACCATAGGTATCCACATTCCAGGCCGTGGACACCTTGGCGGAAAACGTTTCTTCCATCCACGACAGCGCCGGATAGAATTGGCGCACCAGAGATTCGAAATCCGACTCCGCCTCGTCCGGCTGCAAATACATGCCTGTCGCCAGCTCGAATCGCCTCTCGCGCACCATCCGGCGGAGGAACTCTTTCTCACTTTTCGGAAGGGAATTCCAAAAGGGTTCGATCGCTATCATCTGGTCTTGCGTAAACGTGAACCGTGGGTCGCGATGTAACAAATCGAGGGCGTGGTTCAAAATGTCGATCGTTACTACGGCAGTTTTGTCGTAGGTCCAGTACCAGACCACATCAATGTGGGAGTGGGGTGTGACATAAAAGGTATAGCCATCGCTGGGCGGTGTTTGCGCCGCAGCCTGGCTTGCACCAGCAAGAGCTGCAATCGCAAATACTCTTGCAAGGACGGCAAGTCCGGAGCGCCGGGCGTTCGAGCGGACCTTAGCGTAGGCTGTCGTGTTCTTCATATGGTGGCGGCGGACCGGAAATCAGCATCCGCCGCAATTGGTGGCATGTAGTCTTCAGGCGGCTCTAGAAAACATACTTCAGGCCGAATTGGATAAAGCGCGGATTCCCCGCTGATAGGACCTGGCCGAAGGTCGCATCCGAAATATTCCCGTCCGGCGCGGCGAAGTTCGGATGGTTGAACAGATTGAAGAACTCGCTGCGAAACTCCAGACGTTGATTCTCGAGGATGGGGATTTCCTTTGCAATGGAAAAATCGATGTTTTTAAGACCATCCTGGCGGAGCACGTTTCGGCCAAGGGTGCCGTACGTATATGGAATAGCTGCAACCGCTGATGTGTTGAACCACTCCCCAAGCGACCGGTTGAATCCGGAAGGATGAAGCTGCCCGACTAGCGAGGGGCGTTCCGTGGAACCCAGCGTTCCGCTGCCCGTATTGGCGTTGTCGAACGGTACATAGAGATTGAACGGGAAGCCGGTATGCAAACTTAGAATGCCGTCGATTTTCCACCCGTTGAGAAGGTATCGGTTAATTCCGCTATGGCTCGAAGCGAACCGCTTCCCTTCCCCGAACGGTAAGTCGTAAATCCCACTGAACACGAAGTTGTGGCGCAAGTCGAAATCTGAGGCGGCACGATCCGCCGCGAAATTCAACCCGTTCTGGATTCCTTCGCCCGGCTGCGCGCTGCCGTGCGCGGCCGATTGGTAGTCGATGGATTTCGACCAGGTATACGAGCTCAGAAAGTTGAGGCCGTGTCCCATTCTCTTTTGGATCTTGATTTGCGCCGACTGATAGCTGGAATTGCCCCACGCGCCGGTGACTTCGATGGGCGAGAATTGCGGAAGCACCACATGATTCTGCGGATTGCCGGGCCCCGGCGTCGGCGCGACGTTCAGCACCGGCGTGACGATCTCGTGGGTGCCTTTCGATCCGACGTATGTGGCCGAGAATAGCCACCCTCCGCCTACCGACTGCTCGATTCCCAAATCCCAGACTTGCACATAGGGACGCCGGTTATCCCGGGCGGCCGCGAAACCGGGGCTCGACGGAGGCGTCGCCCCTGGAACAAAGGGCGGGAAGACGCCGGAGCCCAATACGAACTGCGGCACCGGATTCGCCGCCGTGGGCTGGTTCAGGTTTGGCGCGGTGATAAACGGAAAACCGAACGGCCACTGGCCCATGATGTCCTGCGTATCCTGCACGTTAGACTGGTTGAAGTCGTAAAAGACGCCATAGCCGGAACGAATCGCCGTGTTAGGTGTTATCCGATAAGCGAGTCCCAGACGCGGTGCCACGTCCCGGTGATCTGGCTGGAAGATTCCGTTCCTCACGCGCTCCACCGTTGCCGGCGAAGTACTGAGATCCACGGACGGCTTGGCCGACTGGTCAATCAGCCAGACTGTTTGGTTGGGAGTGCTGGCCGCGATATCCACCGTTCCTTGCCGTCCCTGGGTATCCACTAGCGGGGCACCATAGTCGTAACGGACCCCGAGCGTCACGGTCAGATTAGATGAGGCTTTCCAGACGTCGTCGACGAAAACTCCGTAGTAGTTTCCCCGCAGCCGCTGTTCCGCGGTTCCGCGCAGGTCAGTCGCCGCCGACGGAACGCCCAGCAGATAGCTGGCTAAACCGGAGCCGGTGCTGCTTGTGTTTTGCGGATCTGAGGTGGGGAGGTTGTTGAACGTAGCGGATGCGTAAGTGCAATTATCGAGAACCCAAGTGTGAACCAGCGAAGCGCCAGTGGTGATCGTATGCTTGCTCAGAACCTTGGTGAATGTACCGGTGTATTCCCAGTTGTTGATCGGATCGCCCGGCAAGCTTTGCGGCGTTCCCGGTATGCCGGCAGCGTCGGAAATGCTGAAGCCGGGCAACACGGGGCGCAGGCCGGTTTGCGCCGGCCAGTCCTTCAGGAGTCCGTTCGATTCCAGGAAACTTGTGGGCGGAAAAAATCCGAGCAGACCAATTCCGGTCCGCAGATACTGACCGCGGATTTCCAAGACCGCCGACGGCCCGAAAACGCGCGTGTACCCCAGCACCGCCTGTCGCGCTTGCCCTTGCTGATCGGTCGGCGACTTCGGAATCCCCGTGGGAAGTACGCGACTGCTGAGGTCCTGGCTGTATCGGCCAAACAAGCTTGATTTGGAACTCAGCACCGCGTCGATCCGGGTTCCGAACTGGTTTGTGCTCGTCACTACGGGCTCGGAGTCAAGATAATTCACTCCGTTGCCCACGTAGTTGGGTTGCGGATATATCAGGCTGGCAACCGCCAACGCCGTGGGATTCAACTGGGTAGTAGGAATCTGATTCCCTGGGAAGGGATCGCGAGTGAAGATGGGGTTTCCCTGCCCATCGGTCCCTGTCTGGCGTGTGGAGTACGGGTTGTAGATCGGCGGTAGCCCTGACAAGTTGCCTTGCAACTGCGTTGAGGTTGGGACCAGTTCCAGAATCGTCGAACCCAGAGTCTTGCGGAAACCCTCGTACCATCCGAAGCCCCACACTTTGTTTTTCAAAATGGGGCCACCCAGCGTTCCGCCGAATTGATTCTGATGGAATGTGCTCACCGTCGGATTGAAAAAGTTTCGAGCATCCAGGTCCGTATTACGCAGGAATTCCCAAGCCGAACCATGGAATTGATTTCCGCCGCTCTGCGTCACGATGTTGACGTTGGCTCCGGCAGCGCGCCCGTACTGGCCGCTGGACATGTTGGTCTGGACGTTGAATTCGCGCAAGGCGTCCGGCGGGGGATTGATCGCCGCAAAGTCGAAGAAGAGCTCATTGTCTTCCACGCCATCGATGGTGAAGTTATTCATCTCCGGACGAGAACCGTTGACGGCCGGACTGATAGCCCCGTAGTCGCTGTGAATCTCAAAGAATCCCTGCTGCCCGCTTCCCTGTGGAGAGGCTCCGGGCGTCAGCAAAGTCAATTGCGTGAATTGCCGTCCGTTCAGAGGAAGCTGGACGATGGAATCTGTCGCAATGACGGTTCCCACCGTGGCGTTGGTCGTATTCGCCAAGGGCGCCTCACCCGTAACGGTCACCTCTTGGTTCACGGAGCCCGGCTTCAGCGTAAAATCCAGCGTGGCGGTTTGGTTCACCAACAGCGTGACGCCCCGCGTATCGAGCGTTTCAAAACCCTCCAGGCTGACGCGGATGTCATAAACGCCCGGTGGCACGTTCGGCACAACGTATTCGCCGGATTCGCTGGCGACGGTATCCAGAGACACGCCTGTGCCCGCGTTCGTAACGCGCAGCCGCGCGTGCGGCACCGTTGCTCCCGTCGGATCCGTAACCGTTCCGCGGAAACTACCGTTCGTCGTTTGCGAGAAGCCAGCTCCGACGCTCAAAAGCCAGCTGACGAGCAGCGTGGACATCCACCATCCAAGCCGCGGATGCCGCGTACCGGCTCTTGCCGAAATCACCCTTGAACCCTGACGGTACATTCCCACCTCCCTGCGAGCGTTTCGGATTGCAAAACGACTGTTTCACTTTCCGGTATCATTTCAGTTAACATATCGAGACTACGCAGTCAAGAAAAATCTAATTGAAAGCTACTAAGGACCCTGCAAAAACTCACTCGACGTAGGCGTGAGAATGGCGGATAAAACGGTGTTGGTAGTCCTGCTCCGATTTGATCGTGCGGTAAAGATTCGACTCCCGGGCAGACAGGTCGCCCGCATCGAGTTGCCGGTACACCTGCGAGAGCAGGTAATGGAACCGCGTATCATCGGAACGCCGGGCCACAATTCTTTCGAGAAGCTGCCTGGCCTCTGAGAACTGCCGCTGCCGGACGCGCACCTTTGCCAGATCGTAGGCGGCCTCGACATCGTCCGGATGCGCTGCTAGAACGGCGCGGAACCGGGCAACCGCTTCGTCATCGTTATTCTCCCGAAACGCGATCTCGCCCAATCGCAGCTGCGCCTCGGCATGCGACGGATCGATCTCCAACGCGCGGCGAAGCTCCTGCTTCGCCGCAGGAATGTGTTTGGTCAGGTAGTCGGCATTCCCCACGAGGTAATGCGCCGCTGCCAACTGGGGTACCAGCGCCAATGCTTTTTGATAGCTTCCGAGCGCCTCCTCCGGCTTTTCGTCGTTCAGGAATGCATCGCCGAGCAACAGCCACCCTTTGGGATCCTTAGGCCGCTCGCGGACGTACTGCTCGAGATACCTGTGGGCGGTGTCGAAATATTCGTCATCCATCAGAGCGCGGCCCAATAAGTACAGCGTCTCCGGTTGACCGCGATCCATCTTGACGGCCCGAAATAGCCACACCAAGGCCAGGGCGCCCTTGTGCTGGTCCAGATAGTCGGAGCCAACACGGACGTAAGTCGCCGGATCGTCCGGTTTCAAATCGATCGCCTGGAAGTAAACGGCTTTCGCCTCGACGTATTTTTTCTGTTCCGAATAGACACGGCCAAGGTTCAAGAACAGCTCTGGCGATCTCACGCCTTTGCGCGCGACCGTTTCGAATTCTCCAGCGGCTTCCGCGTATAGGGCATGCTTAGCGAACACGAGGCCGAGCGAAAAGTGGATCGCGGGTTCTTGGCTGGACGCCAATGCCGCAGCGCTCTTGTGCGCCGCTTCCTGGTGCCCCGCACCAAGCGCCGCGGTGGCAAGGCCCAGCAGGGTCAGCGGATCATTAGGCGCGATCTGTTCCGCTCTCTGGTAATACCGCTCCGCCTCGGCAAAATATCCCTCTGCCAATTCGATGCTGCCCGCATTCGACAGCGCGGCCATGTTCGCCGGATCCCTGGCAAGAGCTTGGCGAAATTCCTCCAATGCCCGCGCTGCCAGTCCGCGCTGCACGTAACTCACGCCCAGGCTGACGTGCGGGCTGGCGGCATTCGGCGCAAGCTGAAGCGCTCGCCGATAGGCAGCATCGGCTTCGTCGTAGTGCCGCTCGGCATCCTTCACGCGCCCCAATAATTCGTACGTCTCATACGGCACGTTGTTCTGCGAGGCCAGTGCCGTGGCCAACACGTCCGCGCGCTGCCAGTCACCCGCCGCCAGCAAACGGCGCAATTCCGCCAGCTTGCTCTGCGCAGGATCCTCGGCCGCCTGGCAAATGCAGAGGGCCAAAACGCTCAGGAGCGCGAATCTTAGTGCCTTCTTTAGCGTCACCGTTGCGACATCAGTTTCCCGGACGCAAGGCCAGCCCGACCAGCCGAACCGTTCGTATTTCGTGCGGTTTCAGCGGCACCGACAACTGTCCTCCCGACGAGCCGGCGGAGCCCTCATCGTTCTCTACCGCGTTAGTCCAATACGCTTCTTTGAATTGCAGATGCGGAAACCCGACCTGAGCCGTCGCCGCCGATGCGCCCGTGTTATAGAAACGCAGAACAACGCCACGGCCATCCTGTGCGCCCTTGCACGCGGCCAGGATGACATGAGGATCGTCAATTTCCAGGAATCCTCCGGAAGCCGCGGCCAATGGCTCATCAGGCCACACTAGCTTGTCCGCCTCGTTCACGATGTCGGTTTCGAGCGGACGCGTCTCCTCGCGCGAGAAGCGCGCCAAACGATCGGGCTGGAAGGTGGCGTCGGAAGTAATGCTGTAGTGGAAGTCGAACTTGCCGCCCTGGAACGGCGGCTCATCGTCGCCATCGTAATTATTCATGACATACGAGAAAATCGTGCCGTTGCGGATCGCCAGGGTTTTTGGCCAGATGCCGCGATCGACATCACCCAGAGTCAGAAGCGGCACCTCGTCCAGTGTCAGACCGATCGAAATATCGGAACCGCTCACCGCCACCCAATGCTGCGCGGCAAACCACTCCTTATTGGCTCCCGGAAGCTGATCTTTCTCGGGATCGATCCAGGTATTCTGCGATTCGTAGCGAATGCGAGCAGCCGTGGCCGCGAACGGAAAGGCAAAGTAGACACCCTCGGGCGCGTGCACGTCATCTTTCTGTACGTGGTTCCAGATCTGAATCTTCTTCTCGCGGTCGAATAGGCGAATTTCGGTTCGAATCGAGGGAGTGTGCGCTGCCGAACTCGTCATCACGAGCTTGGCTCCCCACGGCGTCTTCTCAACGGCCGTCACGGTTCCATGGCGTGCGGTCGAAATCACCAGTTCCGGCTGGGGCAGCGCCGGACTGATCTGCAGCAGGGAACTGTTCCAGCGGTCCCGTTGCTGGATCAGGCTTTCTCTTTCGTGGCCGTATCCCGCATAGACGTATTGATCGAGTGCGTAAGGGCTCGTCGCATCTACCAGCTCTTTGCCGAGCGTCTTGTCGTAGATGCTCGCAATCCCGCCGCGATCCGGATCGACGACTAGCCGATAATGAGGGCTTTCAATGGTATGGGTACTCTCTGTGTTCTGCGCCTTGGCGGCAGCGCCGCTAGCAACGATGCCATAGCAGCGGTAGCCGAGCGCGGGCACACTCTCGGCAAATAGGCGCACACGATCGTACTGTTCGTCGGGCACGCGCCGCACCAGCTCGAGAGCCACCGGCTTGCCGGTTTCGAGGTCCACCAGACCTTGGCCGCGATTGATGTCCACTTCAACCTCTCCCGATCTTGGCCAAGAGAGCGAGTTGAAGACGACGACAGCGGGTCCGTGCAGGTTCAGTTTGACCCCGAGTTGGCTCATGCCGCGGCGGATCATGTAGTCCACGTCGCGCTCCGCATCTTCCGAGAAGGCTTCCTTGTCGCGACGCAACGCCATGGCCTCATCGTGTTCCGGCCGCCGCCAGGTGCCGGCAGCGCCCCAGGTGTGTTCGGTGTAGAGGAGGAGATTCTGCCAGATCGAATTATCCAGCTCGATCGGATACCGGATAGCCGAATTCACCGCGCCGGCCAGCGCCGCGAAAGTTTCCGCTGCCAAAGCGCGCTCCTTGGCCCTCCGCGCTTGTGCCGCGAAGCGGGCGTTAGAGGCGGCCATCTCCTCCCACCATGCGCCTCCGTCGCCGCTCATCGTGCGGAGCGAAGCGCCGAAGTTCTGTTCCACATA
>Ga0335069_10001619_pt1 | contig 36036 bp, 37 predicted proteins | sample Lox_Sample_11_FD_206714 | JGI IMG/M metagenome (GOLD analysis project Ga0335069, IMG submission 206714) | Soil microbial communities from Loxahatchee National Wildlife Refuge, Florida, United States - Lox_Sample_1.1 | ecosystem: Environmental > Terrestrial > Soil > Wetlands | place: USA... | reverse complement strand
CTCGAGGTAGCCCTGCGGTGCCGATTCGAGCCAGTGCTGGATGGAGTAGGCGCCGAGGAAGTCGGCCATTGCGTGTCTCCTCCCGCGTCCTGCGATCGCAATCCGCGTGCCGGCGCGCCGCGCCCGCAACGCGCGCGCGATGCTGGCGCGTGGGGAGCCCCGACTCACGCGCCTCAGTGGACGAGTGACTCCGCGCCTCGCGCGCACTCGCGCACGGCGCCGACTCGGTCCACGCCGGCGACGCGAGCGAGCTCCGCGAACGAGATCTCCACCGCCTCGACGAAGAGCGACAGATCCGGGACCAGCTCGTAGTCCGCCGTGAAGCCCCAATGGATCTGGCCGTCGTAGGAGAGCAGCGCGATGCAGAGCCCGAGGTTCTCGAGCAGTGGGACCTGCGGGATCATTGCGCGCAGCCTCGCGCCGAGCATGTAGAGCGGGAACTGCGGCCCGGGCACGTTGGTCACGATCGAGTTGAAAGAACCCGACGCCATGCGCGCGCCGAGCGAGACGATGCCGGCGGGCGCCCACTCGGCGGCGCTCATCAGGAACTCGATGCCGAGCGCGCTCTGCGAGGTCTTCAGGCGCTGCGTCTCGGCGTGGATCGCGGCGAGCTGCTTGCGCGGGTCGGCCTGGCGGATCGGAAGTTCCACCATCCACGACGACACGCGGTTTCCCGCCACGCCGCGCTCCGCCTCGCTGCGCATCGAGACGGGCGCCGACACGCGGAAGCGAAGCCCCTCGGGTCGCACCTGGCGGCCGCGCAGGAAGGTCCGCAGCGCGCCCGTCACCGTCGCGAGCACCACGTCGTTCACCGTGCAGCCGAGTGCCTTGCGGATCGCGCGCGTGTCGGCGAGCGAGAGCGTCAGCCAGTCGAAGCGCCGGTGCGGGCAGAGGCGCCCGTTGAGCGGGGTCTCCGACGACCCCTGCGCCGCGACGCCAGCGAGCTCGCGCAGCGCGGACAGGCGCGCGGCGAGCTCGCCGCGGAGGTCGGACGTCGTGCGCCTCAACGCCCGCACGCCGCGCGCGACCTGGAGCGGCAAGGACGCCGCGCGCACGACCTCGTCGCGCAGCAGCGCAAGCTGCGTCGGGCGACGCCGCGGCACGTAGCGGCGCGGTGTCTCCGCGCGCCGCTCGGGGTCGGGAGAGAGCAGGATCTGCGCTAGCTCGACGCCGGAGGCACCGTCGATCATGCAGTGATGCGTCTTCACCAGCAGCGCGAAGCGATCGTGCTCGAGGCCTTCGATGATCCAGCACTCCCACAGCGGCCTCGAGCGGTCGAGGTGGTGTTCCATCACGCGCGACGCCACCTGCTTCAGCTCCGCCATGCCGCCCGGGCGCGGCAGGCTGATGTGGCGCACGTGGTAGTCGAGGTGGAAGTGGGGATCGTCCACCCACACCGCGCGCTGCGCGAAGGGGATCCAGGCGAGCTTCTGTCGGTAGCGCGGCACGCGGTGCAGCACCGCGGCGTAGGCGTCCCGGATGGCGTCGGCGTCGATGCCGCCGTCCTCGCGGCGCAGCGGTCCGGCATCGAAGATCTCGACGGCCGAGACGTGCATCGGCGTGGTCGGACCCTCCGCGAGCAGGAAGGCATTGTCCTCGGCGGACAGGCGGTCGTAGCGGCCGGGGTCCACGGTTGTCCCTCCGCGCCTCGGTGTCGGCGATCATCGGATCGATCGTGCAAGGGGAGTGCCACGCCGAGCCCGCGTGGCGTCGTGGGTCGCGGCTATGCTGCGCGACCCTCGCAGCGAGGCGTGGAGGTTCTCGGCGTGCGACCCGTCCGCGTCCTGTGGAGCCACGACACCGGGGGCCAGACCCGCGGCTACTGGGCGATCGGCGTGGCGCTCCACCGCGCGGGCTGCGAGGTCGTGCTCGGCGGACCGCAGACGCCGGCCGAGGTCGCCGAGGCCGCGAGCCAGGAGCAGGTGCACGTGGTCGGCTATCGCGCGATGGGCGAGGACGCGGCCGCGCACGTGCGCGAGGTCTGGAGTGCCCTCGCGACGCTCGGCTCGCCGCCTCCGCCGCTCGCCGCCGCCGGCCTCTTCGAGGACGCCGACGCCGACGCGCTGCGCGCGGCCGGCGTGCGCGAGGTCTTCGAGATCCTGACGCCGGTCGAGGTGATCGCGGAGCGGCTGCGCGCGCTCGGAGATGAGTTCGCGCGGTCGCGGGACCGCTGAGCGCGCCTCAGCCCTCGCGCGTCGGCAGCGAGCCGATGAAGTCCATTTTCCCGAGCGGCACGCCGTTGTGTCGCAAGATGGCGTAGGCCATGGTCACGTGGAAGAAGAAGTTCGGGACGGCCACGTGCACGAGGTAGTCGGCGCCGCGCAGCCAGCGTCCGCCGAGCCAGGGCGGCGCGACGCGCCGGTCGTCCGCTCCGGCGAAGTCCTTCTCCTGCACCGAGCCGAGGAACGCGATGCACTTGCGGATCCGCTGGCGCAGCTCGGCGAAATTCGTCTCGGTGTCGGGATGCGAGGGCGCGGGCTTGCCGCCGAGGTAGGCGGCCGCGTACTTCGCCTGGTCGCAGGCCGACTGCACCTGGCGCACGAACTCGAACGCATCCGGCGCGAGCCGCGACTGCGCCAGCACTTCCACCTCGAAGCCGCGCGACTTCGCGTACTCGGACGCCTTCTCCATGCACTTCTCGAGGTTGTCGAGGGACTTCTCGAACAGCCGGATCGCGTCGTTCGGGGTCAAGGGACTCTCCTTCGCGGGCGCGGAAACGAGGCGCCGAGTCTATCGCTCGTACCAATTGTGGAAACGGGCGCGGCATACGGGCGCGGTCTCAGATGCCAACGTGCTGGCAGGGGAGCGCGGCGGCTGGCAGCTCTCGAGACGGTCGTCGTTTCATTGCGCTGGCTCGAAGAACTGCTTCTTTGCGCCGGCTCGCTGCTTGCGGCGGGCCCACTTCTTCTTCACGACCTTGCCGAGCGGTTCGTCGGGCAGCTTGTACCAACCCTTCCGGCGTAGCGATCTCACGCGAGACTCGAGGGCGTCGGGGCGCGCCGGATCCGCGCTTGCAATCGCCGTGCGAACATTGCTGCAGTGTGCTCGATGGGTGAGAGCCTTGCTTCGCGGAATGTTCTTGCGAGAGCTCTTGTCGTTCTCGCCGTAGACGTTCCGACGATCCCGTTCGTTTCTTGTCTTGAGGTCACTTCGATCGACGCATCGCCGCTCATCCTACGGCTAGCGGTGCGATCCGTACACCGGGCACTTCGGCCGGATCGATCAACCCGTGCCTTCGCCAGCCGACTCGCAGCAGCCAGGTGCGAGGGTCGGCGATGGGCGGCGGTTCGCGGGAGGACAACGGCTGGAGACTTCGTCTCCAGCCGTTGAACCATGCACCGGACGACGCTTCGTCGAGCTTCACGGGCGGCGCACAGCCGAAGCGCTGAGAGAAGTGCTTGCGCGCGTTCAAGAGCACGTACGCCAGCGCATTGCGCACCTCGCGCGGCGTCCGCAGCGCGCGCGTGGTAGCGGCCGAGCAGGACAGCGCCGCGGCGCTGGCGCAGGCGATTCACCAGGCGAGCGAGGCGCGCGGAGATCGACTTCATCCCGCGTCCGAGCGCGCGTGCATCGGAAGCCTCCGCGATCAGATGCACGTGATCGCGCTGAATCGAGAAATGCGTCACGCGAAACCCATCCCGCTCGCGCGCTTCGCGCAAGGAAGAGGCGGAACGCACACGCGAAGCTGCGTGTTCGCAGCGAGCCTGCGTTGCGGCGGATGCGCAGCGTGACGTGCACTGGGCACTCGCGCGGGAGCGGGTCGCGTCGAACGTGATGGACGAGCGGGCGCGGACCGCGAGGGCGCCCCGCACCGGCTCGAGGACCACCGCGACCCGTGCGGCGGCGATGATCGTCGAATGTGAGCTGAGCGAGGCGCATCGGCAGATTGATTATAGGCTATGTTGTTAGTCCATGTCAAATAAGATGTTAGTCGCAATCATTGCGTGCAATCAGCCATCACCGTCGGCACGCCGGCCGAGGTTTCGATCCGCATGCGCAATTTGGTGGCCGGGTTCCGAAAGTGCTATTCGCGACGATCGAGGTCACGCGAATGCCCGTCATCGCCATCGACCATCTCGCCATCCCGACCGGCGACGGCGAGCGCCTCGCGTCCTTCTACCAGGCGCTCGGCTTCGGCCTGCACGGGTTCGACGAATGGCGCGCGGGACGCGCGCCGCTCTTCTCGATCGTCTGCGGCGACCAGAAGCTCCATGTCCACCCGGAGAACCTCGTCCCGGCGCGCGGACACCCGGCCTACCTGCGCGGCGACACTGCGGAGGCCGGCTGTGGCGACGTCTGTGTCGTGTGGAAGGGTGGCGTCGACGCATTGCTCGCGATGCTTGCGCGCGAGGGCGTGAAGCGGGTCGAGGGCCCGGTGCCGCGTTTCGGCGGTCGCGCGGGCGGGACCACCGTCGGCATCAGCGTGTACGTGCGCGACCCGGACCACAATCTGCTGGAGTTTATCTCCTACGACCCCGACGACATCGCCGCGCACCGCGACGCGGGCCCGGTGCGCTGAGACGAGCGCGCGAGCGCTCCTCAGTGCGCCCACAGCCCGCGCTTCGCGTCGCGCGCCTCGCGCTCGGCGAGTCGGAAGTCGTCGGCGAGTCGGCCCGCGCCGTACTTCGTCCAGAAGCGGCTCCAGCCTTGGCGCACCATCTCGACGTTGAGATTCCGACCGCCCGCGTACACGTAGACGAGCCAGCGGCCGTACTCGTCCGTCACCGGGATGCCGGGCTTCTCGAACTCGAGGCGGATCGGCTGGTCGCCGATCAACGCGCGGAGCGCGGCGCCGGCCTCGGCGAAGCCGGGCTGATCGTGCTCGGGGGTGTCGATCCGCAGCAGCCGGACCTTCACGCGCTCGCCGCCGCAGCGCGCGTAGATCGTGTCGCCGTCGACGACGTGCGTCAGCTGGCACGTCCAGTCGCGCGGCGTGGCGGCGGCAGTCGATGGAGCGAGCAGCGACGCGAGCCACGCACAGGCCAGAAGGCGCGCCAACCTCACCCCGTCACCCGAAGAAGCGATCCACCGCGCGGTCGACGAGCGCGCCGCCGAGCCAGGAGCCGAGGCCGAGGGCGGCGATCAGCGCGCCGCGCACGATGGCGGGCGCGTCGAGCGGCCAGTCGCGGATCTTCTCGAGGAACGCGTGCCAGGCCACGAGGTCGGTGAGGCGATCGCCGCTTCCGTCCCCGCCGCGACCCTCCATCAGCGACGTGCCCGCGCGCGCGATGCGCGACTCGACCGCGGCGAGCGCCTCGCGCTTCGCCGCCGAAATGGCGCGGTGCGGACCCTCGATGCAGGCGAAGAAGCCGACGCTCACGCCGGCGACGAGACCCACGACGATCACGGCGTTCACGAACGGCGCACCCGGACCGAGCCAGAAGAGTGAGATCAGCGACGAGATCACGACCCAGGAGAGCGCGCTGCGGAGTCCGACGCGCGCGAACACCGCGAAGGGACGCAGGTCCAGCAAGTCGACGCGCACGTCGCGCGCGCCGATGCGAGCGAACGCGGTCAGCGCGGCGGCCTCGCTCGCGACCGCGCGGCCGGCGATCCAGCCGGTCACCGCCATGCGCAACGCGAAGAAGAGCACGAGCGGATGGAGGATCGGCGGCCTCGGGAAATCCCAGAAGCCGCGGTCCATCACGGGCACGAGCCCCAGCCCCACGGCCGCGACGAGCGACAAGAGCGGCGCCGAGCGCGGCACACCGAGCGCGGCGTCCGCGACCGCGCGGTACGAGACGCCTTCGCGCAGATGCGGGCGGAGCGTGCGGAGATCAGAAGCGCGACCGCGGCGCAGCAGCCACATCGCGGTCGGCATGTAGGCGAAGACCACGCCGCTGAGGAAATCGAGCCACGGATAGATCTCGCGCCATGCGTGTCCGGGCGGCAGCCCGAAGATCGCCACGCGCACGCACTGCGAGACCAGCACGAAGCCGAGCGTCAGCGCCGCGGCCACGAGCCACGGCGAGCGGCCCGACACCGCGAAGGGACGCAGGACCCAGTCGAGCGGCGGCTCGTACGCGTCCGAGGCGGGCGCCGCCGCGGCGCGCAGCAGCGCCGCCGGCGCTCGCGGCTCGCCGCTCACGAGGCGGGCGCGAGCCGGTAGCGGATCGGCATGTGCTTGACGCCGCCGAGGAAGCTCGAGCGCAGCCGCTGGACCGGCGCCGCGAGCTCCGCGTCGCGGAGCCGCCGCGCGAGCTCGCAGAAGAGCACGCGCAGCTCGAGGCGAGCGAGGTTCGCGCCGAGGCAGAAGTGCTCGCCGATCCCGAATGCGACGTGCGGATTCGGATGGCGATCGATGCGGAAGCGGAAGGGCTCGTCGAAGACGTCCTCGTCGCGGTTCGCCGACGGATAGAAGAGACAGAGCGATTGTCCGGCGCGGATCTTCTGTCCGCGGATCTCGAAGTCGCGCAGCGCCGTGCGGCAGAACTGGATCACCGGCGTGGTCCAGCGGACGATCTCCTCGACGGCGCTCTCCACGAGCTCCGGCTGCGCGCGCAGCTTCGCGAGCTCCGCGGGATTCTCGATCAGGGCGAGGAGCCCGCCGCTCATCGCGTTGCGCGTCGTCTCGTTGCCGGCGATCACGACCAGGAAGTAGTAGGAGAGCAGCTCGAAGGGCGGCATCGCCGAGCCGTCGTCGAGACGCGCGTTCGCGAGCACGCTCGTGATGTCGTCCTGCGGGCGCCGGCGACGCTCCTCCGCCATGCGGCCGAAGTAGCCGAAGAGCTGCATGCGGGCCTCGTTCGCGGTGTCGCGTCCGCTCCCGCCCTCGACCTGATACTCGGGATCGCCCGAGCCGACCGTCTGGTTGGTCCAGCGGAAGAGCGTCTCCCAGTCCGAGCGCGGGACGCCGAGCAGGTCGCAGAGCACTGCGAGCGGCAGCGGACCGGAGATGCGCTCGACGAAGTCGATCTCGCCCTGCGGGCCCTCGGCGTAGAGCCGGTCGAGCAGCTCGCGCGTGATGCGCTCGATCTCGGGCTGGAGCGCGCGGATCGCGCGTGGCGTGAAGCGGTGGCTCGCGAGCTTGCGGAAGGCCGCGTGCTCGGGCGGATCCATGTTCAGCAGGTGGCGCGCGATGCGCTCCTTCGGCGGCTTGCCTTCGGGAAATACCGCGAGCCGCGGGCCGTTCTGGAGGAGCTGCGGCTGGCGCGAGATGCGCACGACGTCGGCGTGCTTCGTGACCGCGTAGAAGGGCGTGCAATCCCCTCCGGGCTCGCACCAGAAGATCGGGGCCTCGCGCCGCAATCGCGCCCAGGCCGCGTGGGGATAGCCGTGTCGCGCGTAGGTGTCGGGTCCGACCAGATCGAGGGACGAGAGCGGGACGCCTTCGGGCTGTGCCTGCGCGGCGGACATGTGCGGACTCCAGGGCACGCGCGACCGCCGCATTCTACGACGCGCTCAAGCACGGGGACAGTCGCACCGATGCTCTTCCGGGAGCCTCTACGCCGTGACCCGTGTGCCGTCGGTCAAGGGCGCCGTCTTCGCTGGTGTGGTGGAGGCGGTCCGCAAGCTGCTCGAGTCGGGCGAGCTGACCCGGGAGGAGGCTTCCCGCCGGCTCCAGCCCTCCGACCTCGCGCTGCTCGACGCCCCCGTCTCGATCGCCGGCTGGTACCCGATCGGCGCCTTCGACCGCATGAGCGAGCTGATGCGGGACCTCGTCGGCGGCGGCACCAACGACTACCTGCGCGAGCTCGGCCGCGAGTCCGCGCGGCGCCTGCTCTCCGCGGGCATCTACAGCCAGTTCGAGTACCTGCACCGCATCACCGCGCTGAAGGAGAAGGACCCGCAGACGCGCTCCGAGGCGTTCGCCCGGGACCTGCGCCGGCTCACGACCATGAGCGGCAGCATCTACAACTTCGGCGTCTGGACCGTCGAGGCGGATCCGGACTACGCGCTGCGACACCGGATCGTGGTGTCGGACGCGGCCGCCTTCTCGGACGTCTGCTGCTGCCGGGCCGAGGGCTTCATCAACCAGATGGGCCACGTCCGGAACAACACGGATCTCTGGAGGTGGACGCGCGTCGGGCGCGACGTCGTCCAGTTCCGCATGATGCGCGAGGTGTGAGCTCTCGCGGCGCGCGCGCCGCGCGCCGATGCTAGGCCGCGCGCGCGAGCTCGAGCCGCGAGGGACCTCGCACCAGGAACGAGTCGACGTGCTCGACGCGCGCCGACGCGCGCCGCAACGAGGCGAGCTCCGGCAGCAGCACCTCGAGCGCGGCGCGAGCCTCGAGTCTCGCGAGCGAGGCGCCGAGGCAGAAGTGCTGGCCGAAGCCGAAGGCGACGTGACCCTGCGCATTGCGCGTCACGTCGAAGCGGTCGGGATCCTCGAAGCGGCGCTCGTCGCGGTTGGCCGAGCCGAGGATCGGCACCACCCACGCGCCGGCCGGAATGCGGACGCCTCCGATCTCGGCGTCCTGCGTGGCCGTGCGGAAGAGCAGCTGGATCGGCGGGTCGTAGCGGAGCGTCTCCTCGAGCGCGCCGGGGACGAGCAGCGGATCGGCGCCGACGCGCGCGAGCTCGGCCGGGTGGTCGAGCAGCGCGCACACCGCGTTGCCGATCAGGTTGGTCGTCGTCTCGTTGCCCGCCACGAGCAGTAGCATCACGAACTGCGAGATCTCGAAGGCGGAGAGCGCGGTCGCGCCGTCCTGCTCGGCCAGCAAGGTCGAGATCAGGTCGTCGGAGGGCGACTTGCGCCGCGCCGCGATCATGCGACGCAAGTAGGCGTAGAGCTCACAGACGTCGCGCACCGTGCGCGGGTGGAAGCGGTCGCCGCGTCCCTCGCCGGTCGCCTGCCAGATCACGGTGTCGCTCCAGCGCTTGAAGTCCGCGCGGCGCTCGGGCTCGACACCGAGCATCTCGGCGATGATCGTGACCGGAAGCGGGATCGCGAGGTCGTGGACCAGGTCGAAGCGCTCGCCGCGGCGGAGCTTCTCGGTGCAGGCCTGCGCCAGCTCTCGCACGCGCGGCTCCCAGGCCACGATGCGCCGCGGCGTGAAGCCGCGGTTCACGATGCCGCGAAGCGCGGCGTGGACCTCGCCGTCCTCCGCGATCAGATTGCGCGCCTTCTGGAAGGCGAAGGGATTGGTGCGCGCGGCCCAGGTGAAGCGAGCGAGGAAGGGGATCGCGCCCCAGCCGAGGCGCGGATTCTCGTCGCCGTTCATCATCAGGAAGGTGAACATCGCGCGCGACGAGAAGAGCTCGGGGCTCTTCAGCACCTGCTGCACGTCGTCGTAGCGCGACACGCACCAGGTGCGCGACGACTCGGCGTAGTGGACGGGTGCCTCGTCGCGCAGGCGGCGGTACATCGGGTAGGGATTCTCGCGCCAGCGCGGCGAGATCGGGTCGTAGTCGAGCGAGCGGGACGTCACGAGAGCCTCTCTCTGCGCGCGGGTGCGCGAATTCCGGGTGCTACCTTGCGCCGCCCTGATGGATCGGCGGGAGATGCCCCGGACTCGAGCGCGCTGCAAGCCCGCGCGAGCCGAGCTCCCGCCGCGGGCGCTCCTCGCATTCGCACTTGCGCTCGGGTTGCTGGCCGCCTGCGCGCGCGAGTCGCCCGCGCGCCGCGAGGCTCGCTTCGCCGATCTCGCGGCCTTCGCGGCGCAGCGCCCGCGCGGCGACGACCGCCCGCGCGTCGTCGTGATCGGCATCGACGGCGCGAGCTGGGACTACCTCGATCCGCTGATCGCGGCGGGCTCGCTCCCGAACTTCGCGCGGCTCCAGAAACTTGGCGCGACCGCGCGCCTGCGCTCGTTGGACACGCACTACACGCCGCCGGCGTGGACCTCGATGTTCACCGGAAAGCTCCCCGCGAGGACCGGCGTCTACAGCTTCGGCAGCTGGGACGTCGCGTCGCAGAGCTTCCACATGGTGAGCTCGCTCGACGTCGCGGTGCCGGCGGTCTGGGACGTCGCCTCCGCGGCGGGGCTGCGCGTCGCGGCGGTCGGCGTGCCGATCACGTATCCGGCGCACCCGGTCAACGGCGTCGTCGTCGGCGGACTCGAGACGCCGAAGCAGCACGGCCCGCGCCTCGCCTTCCATCTGGCCCACAGCGCGTTTCCGGCGCGCCCGCCGGAGATGAAGAGCTTCGCGCCGCCGATCTCCTCGATGCTGGAGGACGAGCACAACCAGCTCTTCCTCTTCTTCGGCGACTCGCAGGACGACGGTGTCACCCGCTATGACCGCGTGTCGATGCGGGTCGTCGCGAAGGGAATCGAGCCGCTGGCAGAGCGCACGCTCGGCGCGTACGAGTTCGCGCTCGGCGAGTTCTCGCCGTGGGTGAAGCTGCGCGTGCAGCGCGGCGATCGGCTCGTCGACGCCTTCGCCCGCTTCCAGTTCGTCGTCGAGAACGGCGAGTTCGCGTTCCGCGTCTCGCCGACGTTCTTCCGGATCGAGGAGCCCTTCACGTCGCCGCGCGAGCTCGCGGGCGAGCTCGAGTCCCGCTTCGGCTACTACCTGCCGCACGAGTTCCTGTCGATGGAGCTCGTGCCGACCGCCGCGCGCGACTCGGTCTCGGCCGCGCGCTTCTTCCTCGCGCGCGAGCCCTGGGACCTCTTCCTCTTCGTCTTCGGCGAGAGCGACAACGCGCACCACCTCGACGGCTTCGCCGACTCGGTGCGCCCCGTCTATCAGACGATCGACGCCTTCCTCGGCGAGCTGATGAACGGGCTCGACGCGCGCACCACCCTGGTCGTCGTCTCGGATCACGGCTTCGGCGTCTACGAGTGGTCGGTCGACCTGAACCACTTCCTCGCCGATCAGGGGCTGCTCCGCTGGAAGAGCCCCGGCGTGATCGACCGCGACCAGAGCCTGGTCTTCCACGAGATGTGGCAGCTCTACTTCCAGCCGAAGCTGCTGACGCCGGAGGAGCTGTCGCGACGCGGTGTCGAGATGCGGCCGGGCGAGACGCCGCGCCAGGCGCTCGTGCGCCACGTCGCCGACGCGGCGAGGGCGATCCGCGCGCCCGACGGCCACGCCGTGCCGGTCGAGCTCGCGGCGGTGCCCGACGACGCCGTAAAGCCCGCGCCCGACATGACGGTTCGCGGCTATCCCGACGGCGTGTTCGTCGAGTTCTGGGACGCGCCGCACCCGACCGAGACCACCGTGACGCCGCTGCCCGAGAAGGAGCGCTGGCAGCACGCGCGCGACGGCATCGCGATCTTCTACGGGGCGCAGATCCGGCCCGGGCACCTCGACACGTTCCCGATCCAGGACATCGCCCCGACGATCCTCGACCTGCTCGCGCTGCCGGTGGCCGACGATCTCGATGGCCACGTGGTCGCGGGGCTGCTCGACGGATCCGCGTCGCGTCGCGCGCTCGCGCGCGTGGCCAGCTATCCCCCCCGCGCGCCGCTGCCCGAGGCGGCGCCCGGCCAGAACGGCGAGTTCGAAGAGGCGCTGCGCGCGCTCGGATACGTCAACTAACGAGCTTCGATCGGAGGCGGGGCGCCGCCGCGCGCAAGGCGCTGCTCGAGCCCGAGGCGGCCGATCGAGCGCTCGAGCACCGCCGGATCGCCCTTCGGATGGAGCCACATCGAGGTGCCGGAGATCGGCCGCACGCGCACCTCGATCTCGTAGTCCTCGGCGAACAGGAAGCGCGCGATCTGCACGGGGGCGCCAGGCGGCACCTGGATCGGGTACTCGATGCGGCGTCCGCTGGCGCGCGCAGCCGCGAGCGCGGTGTGGAAGCGCTCGACGTCCGACCGCGTGTCGAGCTCGCGCAGCGGACCGGCCACGCGCAGCGCGGCTGCGACGAGGAGCGCCACGCCGACGGCGCTCGCCGCGAGCGCGCGCGCCCGCGGTCCGAGCCGCGCGACGGCGAACGCCGCGCCTCCTGCGAGCGCGGCAACGATCGCGAGCACCGCGGCCCCCGGAAGACCTGCCGGCGCGCGCAGCCTCGCCTGCATCGGATAGGTAAGCGCCATCTCCGCGAAGGGATTGCGCGCCGGCGCGTCGACGCAGGCGATCGTCGCGACGACCGCCGCCGCCGCGAGCGCCAGGTGCCACGCGCGCGCCTCGCGAAGCTCGTCGAGCCACGCTCCGATGGCGATCGCGAGGAAGGGAAACGCGGGAAGCCAGTACCAGGCGTAGTGCTTCGCGACGAGGACGAAGAAGAGGGCGAGAGCCGCCGGCCACACGAGCCAGGCGCGAAGTCGCGGGTCGCGCAGCGCCGCGACGAGCGCGAAGGGCAGCGCGGCGCTCCAGGGAAGGAATCCCCAGGCGAGCGTCCGCAGGTAGAAGAGGGCGTTGCCGGCCGGACCGAGGTAGTCGCCGTCGGTGCGCGCGCCGCGCGCCTGGTCCCAGAAGGTCGCGACCACCGCACCCGCGCGGTTCCACCAGAGCGCGAGCTCGAGCGCGTGCCATGCGATCGCGAGAGGCAGCACGGCGAGCCCGGTCAAGAGATATGCGCGCAGGCGCGTGCGCGCGGCGCGTGACGCCGCGAAGTGTCCGAGCTCGACGGCGAGCGGCACCAGCACGAGCGGCGCCTTGGTCCAGAAGAGCGCGCAGAGCGCCGCGTAGTGCGGCCAGAACGAGCGACCGTCGAGGGCGGCGCGCCGGAAGAGCCAGGCCGTCGACAGGAATTCCAGCGACACCAGCATGTCGAGCTCGCCGGTGCGCGCGCCGTGGAGGTACACGAACTGGAAGCTCGTCAGCAGGGCGAAGCCCGCGAGGAGCCCCGCGCGCGGGCCCGCGAGTCGCGCGCCGAACGACGCCGTCACCAGCACCGTCGCGGCTCCGGCGAGCGCCGAGAGGATCCGCATCGTCCAGGCGTTGCTGCCCGCGACGGCGATCAAGGTCGCGCGCGCGAAGTAGTGGAGCGGCGCGTTGAGGAAGGTGTCGTAGAAGCGCGGCTCGCCGCGGAAGTCGAGGTGCAGCCAGTCGCCGCTCGCGACCATGCGCTCGGCGATGCCGTGGTAGATCGCCTCGTCGGCGTTCACGACGCCGTAGCGGCCGAGCCCCCAGAAGAAGACGGGGACGCAGAGCAGGGCGAGCGCAAGCCGTCCGGCGCGCAGCGAGGCGGAGCCGAGCGAAGATCGCACGAGCGGGGCGAGCGCACGCGGGGCCGCGCGCGGCGGGCTCGGATCAGCCGAAGGCGTAGGCACCCCCGCGCTCGATCGCCTTCTGGTAGGCGGGCCGCGCATTCGCGCGCTCGAGGAAGCGCGCGAGGTGCGGGAACTTCTCGAGCCCGAAGAGCATGCGCGCGGCCTGGATCGGGAACGAGATCTGGATGTCGGCGGCGGTGAACGCGTTGCCGACGAACCAGTCCGAGTGCGCGAGCAGACCGTCGAGCCAGCCGAAGTGGTTCTCGAATTCGCCGTGGATGCGCGGCTCGAGCGGCTTGCTCGCCTCGCCGAGGCGCGACGCGTAGAGCTTCAGCATCACGGGCAGCATCGCGCTGCCCTCGGCGTAGTGCATCAGCTGGAGATAGAGCGGCCAGTCGGGCGACGACTCCGCCAGCGCGAGCCGGCCCTTGCCGTGCCTCCGCACCACGTACTCGATGATCGCGCCCGACTCGATCACGACGGTGTCACCGTCGGTCAGCACCGGCGACTTGCCGAGCGGATGGATCTTCTTCAGCGACTCGGGCGCCAGGTTGGTCGTCGCGTCGCGCTGGTACTTCACGATCTCGTAGGGCAGCGCGAGCTCCTCCAGCAGCCAGAGGATCCGTTGCGAACGCGAGTTGTTGAGGTGGTGGACCTTCAGCATGGCCGCGCAGTATACGCGCGCGCGCCGCGAAAGAGGTCACGAGACTTCGCGCTTCGTGGGATCATCGGACCCGTGCTTCCTCTCCTCGCCCCGCCGCTCCTGCCCGGCTGCCCGTGGAGCGGCTTCACGCCGCCGAACGTCGACTGGTGCGAGGCCGAGCGCTGCGGCTGGATCGTGAATCCGTCGGACGCGTGGTCGAACCTCCTCTACCTCGCACTCGGCGTCTGGATGTGGCGCGAGGCGCGGCGGAGCGGGCGCGCCGACCTCGCGCGCTTCGGACCGGCGGGCGTCGCGATCGGCGTCTTCTCCTTCGCCTACCACGCCTCCTACACCTTCGCGCTCCAGTTCTTCGACTTCGTCGCGATGTTCCTCTTCAGCTTCACGGTGCTCGCGCGAAACGCGGTGCGACTTCGCTGGATCGCGCCGGCGCGCGAGACGCGCTTCTTCCTCGTCGGCGTCGCGCTCTTCTCCGCGCTCGTGCCGCCGCTCTTTCGCGTCGGCTTCCCGATCCAGGCGCTGGTCGCGCTGCTGATCGCAGTGGGTCTCGCGCAGGAGTGGCGGCTCCGCCGCCGCGACGGCCCGAGCCCCGCGTACCGCGTCTATCGGCTCGCGCTGCTCCTGCTCGGGGCGGCCTCGCTCGCGTCGCTCCTCGACGTCACGCGCGCGTGGTGCGATCCGGCGAGCTGGCTCCAGGGCCACGCGCTCTGGCACGTGCTGTCGGCGCTCGCGCTCGCCTCGCTCTTCCGCTTCTATACGCTGCTTCCGGGCGCTCGCGCGGGCGTCACTGCCGCGGATCGAGCCGCATGAAGAGGCGCGGCGGGAAGCCGGTCAGGACGCGGAAGAAGAACGGCAGGCGGTTCGCGGCCTCGACGCGCGCATGCTCCTCGCCGCTGACGGGTACCGCGCGGTAGTCGGCCTTGGAGCCGTTCATCGTGACCTGCACGTCCGGATTCTGGAGCGCGCGGTGATACCAGGAGCGCGGCCAGTGATTGGCGGCGACGTAGAGGTGCCCGTCGCTCTCGAGCCGCGACACGACGCGATCGTGCGACACGCCGGCTTTGTCGAAGGTCGTGATCACGAGCGTGTTGCCGGGCGTCGGCTGGAGGTACCCGATCGACGACTCGAACAGGGTGACGATGCCCATGTACACGAGGATGGCGACCACTGCGATCTTCATGGCTCTCATCGCTTGCCTCCAGGCTCGAGCGGACGTCGCAGCATCGGCGGACCTCCTGCTGCGTGAGGGACCTTACCACGCGGGGCGAGCCACGCCCTAAACTCCTCCGCGGAGTCCGGGGAGACTTTGTTAGGCTCGTCCCCGCGACTCGCGCTCGAGAGATGCGCGCCCGCATGCGAGCCGCAGAGGATCCGTGGTGGAAACACAACTGAAGATCGATTCTTCGGAGCGGGTCGTCATCGTCACGGTGAGCGGCACCCTCGGCGACGCGGAGCTCCAGAGCCTCGGCGACCAGCTCGAGAAGAATCCCGAGGTCGCGCCGGACTTCGCGTTGCTGATCGACCTGCGGCAAGCAGACGGGAGGACCGTGACGAGCGCGGGCGTGCGGGCGCTCGCGACGCGGCCGCTGGTGTTCTCCGCTGCGTCGCGTCGCGCGGTCGCCGTGCCGAGCGATCTCGGCTTCGGCATGGCGCGCATGTACGAGATGCTGCGCGAGGGTCGCGGCGGCGGCATGCGCGTCTTCCGCGACTACGACGAGGCGCGGCGCTGGGTGGCGCAGCGGACGTAGAGGATCACCAGATGCCCGGCACGAGACGGTGGCGCACGCGCTGCTGGTATTCGCGATAGCCGGTAAGTCGGCGAGCGAGGAGATCCTCCTCGTCGAGCAGTCGCCAGATCAGGAACGGCAGCATCAGTGCGAGTCCGAGGAGTCCCCACCACGAGCCGAGCGCGAGCGGCGTCCCGAAGAGATACACCGACGAGAACGCGTACATCGGGTGCCGCACGACGGCGTAGGGCCCCGTCGTGATCACGCGCTGATCCTTTGCGACCTCGATGGTCGCGAAGAGAAACGGGTTCTCGCGGTAGACGCGCGAGACGAGGAGGAACCCGACCGCGGTGAGGACGTCGCCGGCTGCGACGACGAGGAGCGGCACCGACGACCAGCCGAAGCGGTGATCGAGCCCCGGCACCACGAGCAGGCTGATGAAGCCGAGCGACGCGAAGACCATGATGATCCGCTGCGCCGGCTCCTTCTCCGCCGTCGGCCCGCCGTGCATGCGGCGCTCGAGCAGCGCCGGGTCGCGCCGCATCAGATCGCGAGTGACGAAGGTCGCGGCCGCGAAGAAGACCGCGAGATAGAGCCACGCCTGCCAGTAGTGGAGCGTCCCGGCCGACGCGAAGACCAGCAGCGCCATCACCAGCGCGAGCGCGACCAGGCTGAGCCCCGCGCGGCCGCTGAGCGTCATCGGAGCATGGCGGCCTCGAGGAGCGCCGTGGTGTCGCTGGCGATGCGTGGATCCTCGGACGCGCGCGGTCCCGCGACGTTGAGCACGCGAGGTCGGACCTCGGCGATCCAGTCCGCGAGTCTTTCGCTTGCAGATGTGAGCGAGAGCCGATCGAGATCGAGGTGGAGGTGCGGCTTGCTCGTCCGCGTCGCCTCGTCGAGCGTGAGGAGCGATCCGCCGGCGAGCGGCCCGTGCGAGACGATCAAGGTCGCGTCGGAGTCGCGCACGTTCCGGGCGGTGCGCACGGCGGGGTCGGCGGACTCGGTCTCCACGAGACCGACGTAGCGCGCTGGAATCCGTCCGTCCTCCGCGGCGCGCCCCTTCGGCACCCAGCCGCCGATCCGAAGGCCGTGCGCGAGTGCGACGTCGAGCGCCGCGCGGTCGGCGCCGGTCTGGCCTCCGGAGACGAGCTTCTCGAGCACGCGGAGCAGACTAGGTCGGAAGCGCCTCGTGCTCGACGAGCTGCGCGGCCAGCTTCGCCCCTGCGGGACGCTGACCCGTGAACAGCGCTTCCTTCGGATCGAAGAGTGCGGGGTCGTCCAGGCTGCCTGCGTAGATCGTGACCATCTCGGGCGCCGCCTCGGGCGTCCCGAAGAGCAGCGAGCCGCACTCGGAGCAGAAGTTGCGGACTGCCCACCGGCCGCTCCCGCCTCGGACGCGCGATTGCTTCACGGGCCCCGACGAAGTGAAGGACGTCTTGGGAACCCCAAGATGGGAACTCCACCACTCCCCGACGCGCGCTGACAATCGCGGCAGTGGCAGACGGCCGCAAACAACGCGGGTCCGGTCGAGCTGTACTGCACCGCGCCACAGAGACACCGACCAGTGAACATAGACGCTTCGATCACCCACCTTGATTGTGCAATGTTCAGTTGGCAATACGCCCTGCGCCAAGCGCTTGGACGCGACAGCTAGATCGGGGCTGCTAGAGCCTTCATCGACGCATCGATCAGCGCCGTGGGATCGGCGCCTCGTGTATCCGGAACCTTCTCCCATTCGCCGAGTTGCCGGGAGTTTTCGACGACCATGCGGCAGCGCTCGTAGCGGCGTGCCATGAACTCTTCCAGCGCTGCCGCGACTCGAAGACCAGACTGCACCAAGCCGGCAAGGACGATCGAGTCCTCGATCGCGATCGTCGCGCCGCTGGCGAGTTGAGGAGGCGCAGTGTGCGCCGCATCGCCGATCACCACGACGCGGCCCTTGTACCAGGGAGGCGGAAGCAGCAGGGAGCCTACTGGCCGATAGACGATTTGCTTCGGGTCGACGATGTGATCGCAGGCTTCACGGATTCGCCCACCGAAGTCTGCGAGGAGATCGCGCAAGACCCCGGGCCATTGCTCGGGTTCGAGCCGTGGGTCACCTGCGACGTTCTGCACGAGGTAGATGTACATCTCCCCCGCCGACACCGGATTGAATCCGGCCTTGTGGCGCGGACCGTAGTAAGCGTGGCGCGCATCGACCCCCTCGGGACGCGGCACCACGGCGCGCCACACTGCCTGTCCAGTGTATTCGGCCTTGAACTGCGGGCCGAACAGCAGCTCGCGAACCCGAGAACTTGCACCGTCGGTCCCCACGACCAGGTCGTACTGGCGCTCACTGCCATCGCTGAAGACGACACGGACGTGGTCCGGCGATTGCCGGAGCGAGCTCACCGTGGCTCCGAAGCGCACGGGGACGCCGGCCTCGCTCAGAGCTTCTGCGAGGATTCGGTGAAGAGCTGGCCGCATCATTCCCACGCACGCGGGATACAGGGGGCCGTTGAGACGCGGGAGGTCGACGATCCCTTCTACGTTGCCGTTCTCGTCACAGTTGACGACCTGCGAGTAGCCGAAGCCGTCACGTACACAACGGTCGATCAGTCCAATCGAGCACAGGGCGCGAAGAGCCGGGCCTTGTATCGAGATGCCGACTCCGAGGACATCCGATTCCGGCTGAATCTCGATCAGCTCGGCGCTCTTCCCTGCCTTCTTCAACGCCGTCGCGAGCACCATGCCCGAGATCCCGGCACCCACGACGAGAACGTGCTCGACTCGAGACACCGCCCCTCGTTCCGGACCGTTCAGCTCTTCCGCAGCTTGTACCGGATCGGCAGGTGCTTCACGCCGCCGACGAGCGCGGAGTGGAGGCGCTCGATCGGGCCCGCGAGCTCGATCTCTTCGATGCGCGGCAAGAGGTGCTTGTATGCGACGAGCAGCTCTAGGCGAGCGAGGTGCGAGCCGAGGCAGAAGTGCTCGCCGATGCCGAAGCCGAGGTGCGGGTTCGGGTCGCGGTCGATCTTGAACGTGAAGGGATCGTCGAAGATCTCCTCGTCGCGGTTCGCCGACGGATAGAAGAGGCCGAGCACGTCGCCCTTGCGGATCTGCTTGCCGCGCAGCTCGTAGTCGGCGACCGCCGTGCGCGCGAAGTGGATGATCGGCGACGTGTAGCGCACCACCTCCTCGATCGCGGAGGGCAAGAGCTCCGGGTTGGCCTGGAGCTTTCGCAGCTCCTTCTGGTTCTGGACGAAGGCGAGCATGCCGCCGGTCGTCGCGTTGCGCGTGGTCTCGTTGCCGGCCACGACGATGATCAGGCAGTAGGCCAGCACGTCCATCGGCGGCAGCGGCTCGCCGTCGATCTTCGCGTTGGCGAAGAGGCTGACGAGATCGTCGGTCGGGTTCTTCTTCTTCTCCTCCACCAGCCGCGCGAAGTACATGAAGAGCTCGGTCATCGCCGCCATCGCCGTCTCTTGCGGCGTCTTGCCGGCCTCCTGGTACTCCGGATCGCCCGCGCCGATCGTGCGGTTGGTCCAGTCGAAGAGCTTCTCCCAATCTTCGCGCGGGACGCCTAGCATCCACGCGATCACCGCGATCGGCAGCGGCTTGCTGACCTCGTTCACGAAGTCGCACTCGCCGCGGCCGCCGTCGATCGCGAGCTTGTCGACGATCTCCTTGCCGATGCGCTCGATGTCGGCGTGCATGGTCCGCAGGTAGCGCGGCGTGAAGCGCTTGCTGACGAGCTGCCGGTACTGGCCGTGCTTCGGCGGGTCGAGCTGGATCAAGGTCGGCGGGAAGCGCGGGTCGTCCTGCACCTCCGGCAGGTGCGGGATCACGAGCAGCGGCCCGTTCCAGAAGACGTCCGGCCGCTTCGAGACCTCGACGATGTCCGCGTGTCGCGTGATCGCCCAGAAGGGCGGGCCCTCGGTGCGGTCGTACCAGTGCACCGGGTCCTCGCGGCGGAGCCGCGTCCAGACGTCGTGCGGGTAGCCGCGCTGCGCGTAGTCGTCGGGGTGGACGAGGCTCGCTTCGCCTTCCAGGCTTCGAGCGGCGGGACGCTGGGGGGAGATCGTCTCGGTGGCCATGCCCATCCTCCTCGGCACGACAGGGCTCGCAAGTTAGACGAGTGTCAAGCGAGTGCAGCTCGCGCGCAACTCCGCACGGCTACGCTGCGCGTGAAGGGCATGTCACGCATCGACGCCGACGCCGCACAGACCGCGCTCCGCGCCCTCCACGACGAGGTCGACGCGCGCGCCGGCGAGCTCGCGCGCCGCCACGTGGGGAGGCTCCGCTGCGGGCGCGGCTGCTCGGCCTGCTGTCAGGACGACCTCACCGTCTTCGAGGTCGAGGCGGAGCGCATCCGCCGCGCGCACGCGGACTTGCTGGAGCACGGCGCGCCGCATGCACCCGGCGCGTGCGCCTTCCTCGACGCCGAGGGCGCGTGCCGCATCTACCCCGATCGCCCCTACGTCTGCCGCACCCAGGGACTGCCGCTCCGCTGGGTCGGCGAGGACGAGGATGGACGGATCGGCGAGCAGCGCGACATCTGTCCTCTGAACGAGGTGGGCCCGCCGCTCGCGGAGCTTTCGGAAGACGCCTGCTGGACGATCGGCCCGACCGAGGGACGCCTCGCCGCGATCGAGTCCGCGCAGGACGGCGGCGCGCTGCGGCGCGTCGCGCTGCGCTCGCTGTTCCGCCGGACGAAGCCGTAGGTGGGGCGAGGCAGAGGCCCCGAGGAGGAACAGAGGGCCGCCGCAGGGGCCTCTGCCTCGCCCCGCCCGCTCTCCGGGTAGAGTGCAGGGCCTGATGTTCCCCCACCTCCTCTCGCCCGTTCGCATCGGCACGCTCGAGCTGCGGAACCGGATCGCGATGTCGCCGATGGGCGTCGAGATCGTCGACGACGACGGCGTGCTGCGCGAGCGCATGATCCGCTACTACGAGGAGCGCGCGCGCGGCGGCGCGGGGCTCGTGATCAGCGAGGTCGCGGCGATCGCCTATCCGCGGGGCGCGACGACCGCGCACCAGATCGCGATCTCGGACGATCGCTACCTGCCCGGACTCGCGGAGCTCGCGCGTCGCGTGCACGCGCACGGCGCGAAGCTCGCGCTCCAGCTCGTCCATCACGGAAAGGTGTCGCGCCTCGACCAGAAGCAGGGGCGTGAGCTCTTGATGCCGTCCGAGCCGCGCTGGCACGGCGCGATGGACATGGCACGCGACCTGACCCGCGAGGAGCTCGGCGCGATGATCGCGGCGTCCGGCGGCGCGCCGCCGAAGATCCGCGTCGCGACTCGGGAAGACATCGCGTGGCTGGTCGATCGGTTCGCCGACGCCGCGGAACGCGCGCGGCGCGCGGGCGCCGACGCGGTCGAGCTGCACGCCGGCCACGGCTACATCCTCTCCGAGTTCCTGTCGCCGGCCTGGAACCACCGCGACGACGAGTACGGCGGCCCGGTCGAGAACCGCGCGCGGCTCCTGCAGGAGGTGATCCGCGCGTGCAAGCAGCGCGCGGGCGAGGACTTCCCCGTCTGGTGTCGCCTCGACGCGGTCGAGCTGCGGACGCCGGACGGCATCCGCTTCGAGGATGCGCAGCGGACGGCCGAGCTCGCCGAGGCGGCGGGCGCCGACGCGATCCACGTCTCAGCCTACGCCGACTCGACGTCCGGCCCCGCCTTCACCGAGGCGCCGCTCGTGCACCGCGAGTCGGGATACGTCGGCTACGCGGAGGGCATCAAGCGACGCGTGCGCGTTCCGGTGATCGCGGTCGGACGCATCGAGTTCGAGCTCGCGGATCGGTTGATCGCCGAAGGACGCGCCGACGTCGTCGCGATGGCGCGCAAGCACCTCGCCGACGCCGAGCTCGGACGCAAGCTCGCCGCGGGTCGACCGCAGGACGTGCGTCCGTGCGTCTACTGCTACACGTGCGTCGCGCAGCCCTTCTTCGATCGCCGCGTGCGCTGCGCGGTCAACCCGGTCACCGCGAACGAGATCGACCTCGCGATGCTCGAGCGCGCGAAGGCCGCGACGCCGCGCCGCGTGCTCGTCGTCGGCGGCGGTCCGGCGGGCCTCGAGGCGGCTCGCGTCGCCGCACGCCGCGGTCACTCGGTGACGCTCTGCGAGCGCGCCGACGTGCTCGGCGGCGCGCTGCGGCTCGCCGCGAGGACCTACGAGCCGAACGCGAGATTGCTGCGCTGGCTCGAGGCGCAGGTGCGCGACCTCGGCGTCAGCGTGCGGCTTCGCGCGACCGTCACGCCCGCGCTCGCGCGCGAGCTCGCGCCCGACGTCGTCGTCGTCGCGACGGGCGCGCGCCGCGATCGGCCGTCGCTGCCGGGCGCCGAGCTGCCGCACGTGCTCACGGGCGACGACCTCGCGCGCGTGCTCGCGAGCGACGACCCGCCCGTCGGCGCGCGGGTCGCGATCGTCGGCGCGGCGCTGGCGGGCGTCTCGCTCGCCGAGCTCCTGCGCGCGCGCGGGCGCGAGGTCACCTTGCTCGACGAGGGCCCGACGCTCGGGGCGGCGATGGCGCACCCGCGGCGCTGGCGCGCGCTCGCCGATCTGCGCGAGCAGGGCGTTGCGCTCGTCGCCAACGCGCGCGTGCGGGTGATCGGAGCGAAGAGCCTCCACGCGGTCGTCGAGGAGAAGGTCGCGGCGCGCGAGCTCGAGATCGCCGCCGATCACGTGATCTGGCTCGCGGGCTGGACCGGCGACGCAGCGCTCGCCGAGTCGCTGCGCGCCGAGGGCGTCGCGCCCGCCCTGGTGATCGGCGACGCGGGCGGCGTCGGCTATCTCGAAGGCGCGATCCACTCGGGCTTCCATGCCGCGATCCGGATCTGAAGGAGCGACCTTGCAGGACGCCGCGCCGCTGACGCCCGTGCGCGAGGCGCACCGCTTCGACGAGGCGTCGCTGCGCGCGTACCTGCGCGGCCGGCTGCCCGGCTGCGAGGACGGGATCGAGGTCCTGCAGTTCGAGGGCGGCCAGTCGAACCCGACCTACCGCCTCGTCGCCGGCGAGCGCTGCTACGTGCTGCGCAAGAAGCCGCCCGGAAAGCTGCTGCCCTCGGCGCACCAGGTCGAGCGCGAGTACCGCGTGATGAGCGCGCTGCAGGGAAGCGACGTGCCGGTGCCGCGGACGCGGCTGCTCTGCGACGACCCGAATGTGATCGGCACGCCCTTCTACGTGATGGACTACGTGGACGGCCGCGTGATCACCGACGCGCGCATGCCGAACCTCACCCGCGAGGAGCGGAGCGCGCTCTACGCCGACTTCGTGCGCGTGCTCGCCGCGCTCCACCAGCTCGATCCGGCCGCGATCGGCCTCGCCGACTTCGGCCGCCCGGGCAACTACTACGCGCGCCAGATCGCGCGCTGGAGCTCGCAGTACCAGGCGTCCCAGACCGAGGACATCGCGTCGATGAAGGCGCTGATGGACTGGCTGCCTTCGCACATTCCCGACTCCGACGAGAGCGGCGTCGTCCACGGCGACTACCGGATCGGAAACTGCATCGTGCATCCCCGCGAGCCGCGAGTCGTCGCGGTGCTCGACTGGGAGCTCTCGACGCTCGGCCACCCGCTCGGCGACCTCGCCTACTTCTGCCAGGGCTATCACGGCGAAGCGGTGCCGGGCGAATCGCTGGTCGGCGTCGACCTCGCGTCGCTCGGAATTCCCGACGAGGCCGCCGTGCTCGCGCGCTACTGCGAGCTGACGGGCCGCGAGCGGATCGACGACTGGAGCTTCTACCTCGTCTTCGTGATGTTCCGCTCCGCCGCGATCGTGCAGGGCGTCTACAAGCGCGGTCTCGATGGCAACGCGGCGTCGCAGCGCGCACAGGAGTACGGCGCGCTCGTCCGTCGGCGCGCGGATCAGGCGCTCGCGCTCGCGCAGCGTTAGTTCGCTCTTCACTTCGCGCGACGGAGCGGGTAGAGTCGGCATCGACGTCGACACGCGTGCCGGGGAGGCTGACGGGAGCCGGGCGCGCAGACAGTCTCGACGTCGATGGAGCCTTTCCATTCTCGGGCTCGCCTCTCCGCGCCGCATCGATCATCCGGTCCGAGGTGTGCTGCACGGCAGCGCCGCGTGCGCGTCGCTCGGCGTCGCGCTCTACCTCGCGTTGCTGCCCCACGAGACCCTCGAGGCGCGCGACGCGTTCCTCGTGCTCGCGCTCTCGCAGGCCGCTCTCTACGCGGTGAGCGCGCTGTATCACTCGGCGCCGTGGGTCCCGGTCTGGAAGCGGCGCATGCAGCGGCTCGACCACGCGATGATCTACGTGAAGGTCGCCGGCACCTTGACGCCCTTCGTCTGGATCGGTGCGTCGCCGGAGCTTCGCGCGCCGCTGCTCGCGATCGCGTGGGCGATCGCGTTCTGCGGCGTCGCCGAGAAGTTCCTGCGCCGCCGCGAGGGAGCGCCCGTGCGCTGGCAGCTCGCGCAGGCGTGTCTCGCGCTGCCGGCGCTGCCGACGCTCGGCCGCCTGCCGGGCGAGAGCCCGTTGCTGCTGGCCGGCGCCGCGGCGCTGTACGCGGCCGGCGCCGCCGTCTACGTGACGCGTCGCCCGTCGCTCTGGCCCGGCGTCTTCTCCTTCCACGAGCTCTTCCACCTGCTGCTCGTCGTCGCCAGCGCCTGCATCTACGCCTTCCTGCTCGGCTACGTCATCCAGGCCTCGTAGGCATGCCTATACTGCGCGCCCTCAGGAGGCGCGCATGCCGCTCTCGCTCCAGGAGCTCTCGGACCGCATCGAGATCGACGACCTGCTGACGCGCTATGCGGTCGGCGTCGACCGCAAGGACTGGGATCTCTGGGAGAGCTGCTTCACGCCCGATGCCTTCATCGACTACCGCGCCTTCGGCGGCACGTCGGGCAGCGTGAAGGAAGTGCGCGCCTGGCTCGAGAAGACGATGGCGATCTTCCCGATGAGCCAGCACATGACGATCAACCGCGAGGTTGCGATCTCGGGCGACCGCGCGCGCTGCCGCTCGGGCTTCTACAACCCGATGACCTGGCCGACCCCGGACGGCGAGCCGACGAAGCTGTCCATCGACGGCGGCTACTACTGCGACGAGCTGGTGCGCACGCAGGACGGCTGGAAGATCCGCCGGCGCGTCGAGGAGTTCAGCTACTCGACGCGCACGATGCGGATCTTCGGGCCGGCGAAACCGGAGACTCGCTCGCCCGGCGCTCGTTAGTCGGCGAGCAGCGGGCGCGGTCCGAGCGATGCACGGGCGCGCGCCGCGAGCGCGCCGAGTCCGACCAGCAGCACGATCGCGGTGACCGGCACGCCGACGAAGGGAACGTGCTCGGCCACGACGACGACCGCGAGGCCGGCCAGCAGGCTGCGGCCGAAGTCGAAGAGGCTCGGCGTCCTCGGCGGCGCGAGCCAGCGCCCGACCGCGCTCGCGACGACGATCTCGGCCAGATAGATCGCGGTCAGCAGGGCGAAGAAGCCGAGCAGCGCGATCGGGATGCCGACCAGGGTCAGCGCGACCAGCGCCAGCGCGACCGGGGTCACGACCAGCACCACGAAGCCCTGGCCGAGCGCGCCGAAGAACTCGCGCGCCGTCGCGACCTCGAAGGCGAGGAGTCGCGGTGCGAGCCGGTAGACGAGCAGGCCGAACAGGAAGGCCGCGACGAAGCCGACCGCGTGGAGCGTCCAGAACCACGGGTCGCGGTAGATGTCGAGATAGCGCTGGCCCGCGCTCTCGACCTCGTGCGGGCGGACGGCCCCCGCGACCTGCGCGCCAGGCGAGCGCTCGAGGTTCTCCGGGCTCGCGAGCCACGCGTCGATGTCGCCGCCGATGCGCGCGCCGTCGCGCAGCGCGAGGCGCTCGACCCGCCAGCGCGCCTCGACGTTGCGACCGACCGTGCCGCGCAGCTCGAGCCGGTTGCCGCCGAAGAAGACGTCGCGGCCGACGGTGCCCTCGAGCTCGACGTCGTGGGACATCGCGGCCAGATCGCGCGCGACGCGGCCGCTCGGCGCGAGCCGCACGCGCCCGCTCACCGCGTAGAGCGCGCCCCCGAGCTCGCCGTCCACCTCCGTGGTGTCGATCAGGCCGATCAGCGAGCCCGTGACCCGCCCCGTCAGCTCGAAGCTGCGCGTGAAGGCGTAGACGTTGCCGCGCACCTCGCCCGCGATCGAGACGCGCTCCGCCGCGACGAAGAGGTCGCCATCGACGACGCCGTCGAGCTCGAAGGTCTCGCTCGAGACGAGGAGCGCGCCGTCCAGGGTCTGGCCGGCCTCGATGCGGACGTCGCCGTGGTGCTCGTGGCGGAATTCGAAGGCACCGCTGCGCAGCGGCGCGAGCAGACACAGGAGCACGACGGCCGCGCCGAAGACGCGCCGGTAGAGCGCGCCGACCGCGAACGAGAGCAGCGCCGAGACGGAGGCCACGATCGCGACTGCAAAGCCCAGCTCGAGCAGGCCCGGCGCTCGCGCCCGCAGCATGAAGACGAGATCGAAGAGCATGTCGGTCGCTCCCAGGAGGCGCATGGGGTTCAGGACGTCGAGGCCGCCCGGCAGGTGCGACTCGAGCAGCGCGCCGCCGACCGCCACGACGGCGGTGACCGCGGCGATCGCGAGCGGAAGTCCCATCGCGACGCCGGGCCCGCGCTCGTCCTCGTCGGCCGCGTGGAGCGCGTGGCGGCGCTCGCGCTCGCGCAGCACGTCGGCCAGCCAGAGCGACTCGCTCTGGAGCGCGACGACGCGCGAGCGGCAGTCGCGACAGCCGACCAGGTGCGATTCCAGCGCGTGTAGCGCGTCGCCGAAGAGCTCGCGGTCCGCGTAGCGCGCGAGCATCGACTCGCGAGGGCAGCTCACGGCACGCCTCCCGTCTCGGTCGCGAGCGCGTCGCGCAGCCGGCGGCGCCCGCGCAGCAGCAAGGTCGCCACCTGATTGGTGTCGACGCCGAGGATCGCGGCGATCGAGGCGTAGTCGAGATCGGCGTAGTAGCGGAGCACGACCGGCGCGCGGTAGCGGTCGGGCAAGGTGTCGATCGCCGCCAGCACGCGGCGGCGCACCTCCTCGCGCAGCTCGCCCGAGAGCGGCGTGTCGCCGCGGTCGGGCTGCGCGTCGGCGTCGGCCTCGGCATCGAAGAGGCGCGCCTCGCGGCGGCGCCGGCGCAGCCGGTCGATCGCGCAATGCGACGCCACCGCCAGGAGCCAGCGGCGGAAGGGACGCTCGGGGTCGTAGCTCGCGACGCCGCGCTGCATGCGGAGGTAGCTCTCGTGGACCACGTCCTCGGCGTCCTCGCGCGAGCCGAGCAGCCGCTCACACAAGCGCGTCACGTCCGCGCGGTAGGTCTCGAAGAGCTCGCCCTGCGCGCCGGCGTCGCCCGCCGCTGCGGACGCGATGCGCGCGCGGATCGCCGACTCGTCCACACCCCCTCCGGCCGCGGCGACGCGTCGCGGCGTCGGCTCGTCGCGCGCCGGCGATCCTAACACCCAGGAGCGAATACCCGTCAGCGCGACGACCGCCTCCACCGCGCTCGCCTCCGAGGCACCCCGCCTCGTCTCCTCTACGCGCGGCGAGGCGGCTTTCTTGCAGCGGCCGCGGCGACCGGCTCGGCGTTCCGGACCGGGCGGTCGTCGAGGATCTCGAGCTCGGAGAGCGTGTAGCCCTTCGCCAGCGCCTCGCCGACCCAGGTCGGGCGTGGCTCCTTGCCGGACCAGGTCTCGGCCGAGTTCTCGGGATTGCGGTAGCGGGGGCCGTCGCGCTCGACGAGGCCGCCGCGCGCGCGGAGTTGCGCCTCCTGTGCGCCGAGCCGCGCCTCGATCTCGGCGTCGATGCGCGCGCGCAGCGCTCGCAACGCCGCCAGCGAGAGCGCCGAGAGGTCGGCGTCGCGGCCGCGGGGCATGATCGTGGCCCTCCTTCGACCGGTGCCCCCCTCCTATCGGCGCGAGGAGGACGCCCCTGCCGTGACGTTCGTCACACGGTGCGTGCTCAGGCGTAGCGGGCGCGCACGTCGGCGCCGCTCGCGCCCGCGCGCACCTCGGCGAGGGCCTGCGCGAGATCGGCGAGGTAGACATCGGCGACCTGCGCGTGCGCGGGCGAAAGCATCAGATGGATCGCCTTCGGCTCCGTGCAGAGCGCCGTCATCCAGCCGCGCCGCGCGAGGCGACCCCACACCGCGAAGACGTCGAGATCGTCCGCGGTGTAGGCGACGATGCCGAGCCGCGGATCGCCGAGCACGCGCAGTCCCTGCGCGGCGACGCCGCGCGCGATCCGCTCGCGCGTGTCGCACACCTGGCGCGCCTTCTCGCGGTAGCCGCTCTCGCCGAGGTAGTGGAGCACGGCCCACGCCGCCGCGATCGCGCCGCCCGGACGCGTGCCCGCCGCGGTCGGCGTCGTCATGCCGCCGGCCGGCCAGTCGTGGAACTCGAAGATCTGGTGCGCGCGCTGCGCCTCGTCGCGGTGGAAGAGCGTCGACGCGCCCTTCGCCGCATAGCCGTACTTGTGGAGATCGGCCGAGATCGAGCGCACGCCCGGCACCTCGAAGTCGAAGGCCGGCAGCGCGACGCCGTTCATGCGCGCGAACGGAGCGAGGTAGCCGCCGACGCAGGCATCGACGTGGAGCCAGACGCCGCGCTCGCGCGAGATCGCGGCGAGCTCCTCGATCGGGTCGATCACGCCGTACGGAAAGCAGGGCGCCGACCCGACGAGCATCAGCGCGTCGTCGCCGGACGCGCGCGCCATCGCCTCGGGGTCGGCGCAGAAGTCCGCGGCGACCGGCACGCGCACGCAGCGAAGGCCGAGATAGCTGGCGGCCTTGTCGAAGGCCGGGTGCGCGGAGCGCGGCAGCACCAGCAGGTCGGCGCGGCTGCCGCGAGCGCGCGCCCCGTCGCGACACGCCTTCACCGCGAGGAAGATGCTCTCGGTCCCGCCCGAGGTCATGTTGCCGCAGGCGCCGTCCGGCGCGTGCAGCAGCGAGAGCCCGATCTCGACCACCTCCTGCTCCATGCGCCGCAGGCTCGGGAAGGCGAGCGGGCCGAGCGCGTTCTCCGACTGGAAGAGCGCGTAGGCGTCGGCCGCTACGCGCAGCACGTCCTCGCCCGCGTGGAACACGTAGACGGCGGCGCGGCCGCTGCGCCAGTCGACGTCGCCGGCCGCGTACTCGCGCATGCGCGCTTCGAGCGCGGGCCAGGCGCTGCCGTGTCGGGGAAGCGTCGCACGCATGGTAGGAGGCAGGGCAGCATACCTCGCCCACTTCGCGCGAATGCGCCAAGCTCAGCGACCTCTCGGGGGTGTCGATGAGGTGGATCGCCATCGCGTCGCTCGCGCTCGCGCTCGCCGCGTGCAACGCACAGCGCGAGGAGTCGCCGAAGAGCGAGGCGCCCGCGCAGGGGCCGGGCGCGCAAGCGTCGCAGACTCCGCCGGCCACCACGCCGGAAGCAGCCGCGCCCGAGGCGCCGCCCCTCGAGCCGCAGACGCCGAGCGCTCCGCAGAAGGACGAGAAGTGGCGGCTCTCGGAGTTCGACTGGGGCGACAGCCCCGACACCGTCGCCGAGACGCTCCACTACACCGACGGCTTCCTCTGCTACCAGCACAAGCTCTTCGAGCGCTGCGCCTTCGTGAAGACGAAGATCGACGGCGAGGAACTGCTGGCGCAGTTCTCGTTCGTCGACGGGAAGCTCTGGCGCATCGACGTGCTGACCCCCGATCTCGACGCGACGCAGGCCGACGCGCACCTCGAGCGGGTGTGGAAGCTGCTCGCGGCGTGGGTGACGCGCTTCAAGGGCGAGGCGCCCGAGCAGACGCCCTTCCCCCAGCGCGGCGCGCTCGCGCCGAAGCAAGAGGTCGTGACGCACCGCTGGCGGCTTCCCGATCAGGAGATCCGCATCCTGGTCGGAGGCGCTCCCGACGAAGGGAAGTGGTTCACCGCGGCGCGCTTCGTGGATCCGGCGTGGTCGAAGCAGGATCCGCCACCTGCGCGGGTCGAGCCGCTCTCGATCCCGAAGAAGGGCGCCCATCTCTGACCGGTGCCGTGCGGCTCAGTCGGGCTCGCGCCCCTCGACCACGAGTCCCACGTCCTGGCCGTGCGAGATCTCGACCGTATGGCCGTCGGGATCGGAGAGGAAGGCCCAGTAGCCGACCGGCGGTCCGTAGTCCTCGGGCCCGCCGACCAGGCGCTTCTCGTCGCGCGCGAGCGCGCACAGGCGGTCGACCTCGCCGCGGCTCGCGCAGGCGACGCCGAGATGTGCCGCCGGCCGCAGCGGGTGCTCGACCTCGCCGCCTTGCATCAGCACGATCACGAACGGGCGCGTGCGGTCCGAGAGCCAGACGACGCCCTCGCGCCGGTGCACGACCTGCATCTGCGCATAGCGCGCGTAGAAGTCGATGCTCGCGTCGAGGTCGCGCACGGGCAGCGCCACGTGCGTGAGTCCCACGTCGCTCAACCCCGACCCTCCTGATTTTTCGACTCTAGCAGCGGACGCGGTGGTTCACGTGGTCGATCGGGCATCCGGCAGGTGCTCGCGCAGCGCCGCCAGCACGCGCTCGGGGTCCGAGCGCACCTGGAAGTCCGCGGCCTGATCGATCCAGCGCACGATGCCCTTCGCGTCCACGAGCAAGGTGGTCGGAATCGGCAGCGGGCGGAGCTGCGGCAGCGCGCGCCCACGACCGGGCGCGACCGAGCGCCGATTGCGCAGGCCGTAGAGATCGGTCACGGCGAGGTCGGCGTCCGAGAGCATCGTCGCGCTCAGGCCGTGCTTGTGGCGGCCCGCGGCGATCTCCGCGGGCGTGTCGGTCGAGAGCGTCACGATCTCGATCCCGCGCCGGTCGAGCTGGGCCCGCAGCTCCTCCCATCGCCGCAACTCGGCGACACAGTACGGTCACCAGTGCCCGCGGAAGAGCTTCAGCAGGATCGGCCGGCCGGCCAGAGACGAGAGTCGGAACGGGCGGCCGTGCTCGTCGGGCGCGGTGAAGTCGAGGATCGGCTCGCCGACGGCGACGCGCGGGCGGTTGCGCGACTGCGCGCTCTGGAGACGCACCCCGAGCATCGCGGCGCCGATCGCGCAGGCGACCGCCGCGGCCGCGCCGGCGGCGAATCCGACGCCGCGCACGAAGGCCGCGACGCCGAGCGCGAGCGCGATCGCGAAGGCGAGGTCGAAGCCGATGCGCCGCGCCGGTACTGCGACGCGCCGAATCCGCCGCGCGAACTCGGCGGCGGTCCCGACGGCGGTGGCGAGCCCGAGCGATGCGAGCAGCGCTCCGGACACGGACTCCTGCGATCCTGGGGCGGGCGCGCTCCGCAGCCTACCGCGCTCGCGAGCCGCGCGCCCGGCGCGCTCGCGCGCGCGTCGCGACACCCGCGTGTCGGGTCTACTCTGCGCCGCCATGCGGCTCGAGCGCCACGGTGTCGTCTTCCTGCTCGACCTCGGCGACGGCGAGAACCGCCTCGACGCCGAGTCGCTCGCCGGGCTCGACGCGTCGCTCGACGAGGTCGAGAAGACGCCTGGCGAATGCGCGCTCGTCACGACCGCGCGCGGCGCCTGGTACTCGAACGGCTACGACCTCGCGCGCCTGCGCACGCTCTCGCGCGAGGCGCAGCGCGACTTCGTCGCGCACCACGAGCGGCTGCTCGCGCGCCTCGTCGTCTTTCCGATGCCGACTCTGGCCGCGATCCAGGGCCACGCGGTCGGCGGCGGCGCGCTGCTCGCGCTCGCGCACGACTGGCGCTGCATGCGCGAAGACCGCGGCTTCTTCTGCCTGCCCGAGATCGACGCCCGCATTCCCTTCCGGCCCGGCATGGTCGCGCTGCTGCGCGCGCGCCTCGTGCCGTCCGTGCTGCGCGACCTCGCCCTCACGGGTGCGAAGCTCGGCGGCCGCGACGCGCACGCCGCCGGCATCATCGACGCCGTGTACTCCGAGGCGGATCTCGTCGCGCGCACGCTCGAGCGCGCCGACGCGCTCGCGCGCAAGGACCGCGACACCGTCGCGAAGATGAAGCGGCGACTCTATGGCGACGTCGCGGCGTCGCTGCGGAGGGAGTGAGCGCGGCGATCGGTCGGCCGGGCGATTCGGCCGGTCGCGCCGTCGATTTCCGCCCGAGTCCCGGCCGCCACTCTCTTGACCTCGTGTTCCCGGCTAGAGGACCCGATCGGGATCCGCATCAGACCCGGGTCGCCGTTGATTCCGCGACCGCCTCTACCTAACATCAAGACTTGACACGAATAACAACATATCATACAACCAAACGAGAATGACGGACTCTCAGCAACTCGGCTTCGACGATCTGCGACGGCGCAGCGATCGAGGCGGGCCTCCGGCCTGGCGCAGGTCGGCCGCGCGGGCAGCGTCCGATCGTGCATCACGTTCGGCGCGGAGCGGTTCCGGCGGGATGTCCGGTGCATGTGACCTTGCGCGTACGGGCGGGGATCGGGTCGCTACGAACCCGGAGATTCGTTCGCTCGCTGAACGCATCGCTTCGCGAGGCGAGCGAGCGCGGTAACTCTCGCGTCGTGCATTTCTCTGTGCAGCGCGATCACCTGCACATGATCCTCGAGGCAGCGAGCAAGCAGGCGCTGGGCTCGGTGGTGAAGTCGTTCTCCGCGCGCGTTGCCCGTACGATTCATCGCGTCTTCGGACGGCGCGGCCAGGTTCTCCTGGGCCGCTACCACGTGCGCGCTGCGCACGCCTCGCGAGGTGCGGAACGCGATTGCCTACGTCCTGTTGAACGCGCGAAAGCATTGGGCACAGCGGCACGGCTACGCGCCTCCGGTGAAGCTCGACGAGGCTTCGTCGGCGGTGTGGTTCAGTGGATGGACACGCTGTATCCATCCACTGTCTTCCCGTGAGCCGCTTCCGGTCGCCGCGCCGCGCACGTGGCTCCTGCGGGTTGGCTGGCAGAGGCATGGAGTCATCGATCCGCGAGAAGTGCCCGTGGCGAAGCATCGGGGCGCGGCCTGGCGCTAGGACTTGTTAGGCGCCATTTCTCTCCTATCGCGCCGGAGGCGGAAATGGGTGCCAGGTCGAGTCGGGACCGAGGAATTGCGCCTCCGTGAGTCGCTCGATGCAATAGAGGGGAATCGGATCGTCGAGGTAGGGCACGCGAGCCTGCTGTCCGAGTGGGCAGACCCTGAAAGTGCCCTCGAGTGTCGCGGTCGCCCGGGCCAACTCCGGAAGGACTGTGGCCAGGCTCTTGGGGACGATCTCGTGCTCGATGGGGCCAACTCCGTAGAGTCGATGATCCGCTTCGATCCGTAGCCAGGGCGGCCAACCGTTCCAGATCTGCAATTCACCGGTCAGCTCGATACAGGCACCTCGGACCAGCTTCCCGCCTTCGCACGCGTCTCCTGGTTCTGCCGAGGCAAAACAAGGGATAAGGAACATCAAGAGCCAAGTCGGGCGGCCGGGTGCATGGGGCTTCACGCCAACCATGCCAGGAGCAACGCAACCGGCGCGACCAGCAGCGCCGCTTGCACGCAAAACGCCGCGACCGCCGCGACGCACCAGCCCGCGAAGACGGCGCGGTCGCTCGTCGTGGCGAAGGCGGCCGACGCGAGATCGAGTCGCTTCCGCAGCGCGCCGACCGAGGTCGCGAGCAGCTGGTCGTCGAAGCGCTCGGCATAGAGATTCCGCGTGTGTCGCCCGCGCACGAAGGCGTGGAAGATGCGCGCCGGCGCGATCGCGAGGCCGATCGCCATCGCGGAGAGATTCAGCCACCAGGCCGCGAGGAAGCCGCGGCACGACGACGCGATCTCCCACGCCGCGATCTCGCCCTCGCCCGTCCAGTCGGTGTCGTAGCCCGTCGCGACGTGATGCAGGTCGTGGTACCGGACCGCGCGCACGCGCGCCTCGCTGTTCGGGAAGGCGAGCGGCAGCGGCCCGAGCTTCACCTTCACCCAGCGCTTCGCGTAGCCGCCGTCCGCGCCGAAGCCGTTCGCGTCGAAGTAGGCGCGGCGCGCATCGAAGAGGCTCAGCGATTCCGCGTAGACGGCCACGGCGGCGCAGCGTAGCTGCGACGCCGTCTTCCTTCCTTTACAGCCCCCGCGAACGCCGGGCATAATGCTCGATCTGATGGAGCGTCAGGTCGCAGCGCAGAAGAAGGCGCAGAAGAAGATGGGGACCGGCTCCAGCGAGGCCGGAATCGATCCGGTCACCGTCGAGGTGGTGCGCGGCGCGATGGAGACGGTCGCCTACGAGATGGCGACGCACGTCTCGCTGACGGCGACGACGCCGATCCTCAACCAGAGCAACGAGCGCAACGCGACCATCCTCGACGGGCGCGGCGCGCTCGCGGCGCTCTCGGTCGGCATCCCGCAGTTCATGCTCTCGTCGACCTTGCCGATCCGCTTCGCGCTCGACTTCTTTCGCGAGGAGGGGCTGCACGCGGGCGACGTCTTCGTCGCGAACGATCCCTACCACGGCGGCGGGCATCTCCCCGACTACAACGTCTTCGCGCCGGTCGTCGTGGACGAGGAAGTCGTGCTGATCGCCTCCATCCAGTGTCACCACGCGGACACCGGCGGCGGCATGCCGGGCGGCTACAACGCCGAGGCGCTCGACATCTGGGCCGAAGGCGTGCGCTACCCCGCTGTGAAGCTCTACGACCGCGGCGTCGAGCGCCGCGACGTCACCTACCTGATGAAGGTGAACAACCGCACGCCGACCTTCATCGGCGACCTGCGCGCGCAGGTCGGCGCAGCGCAGCTCGGCGTGCGGCGCCTCTCGGAGATCGTCGCGCGCTTCGGGCTCGCGGCGGTGCGCGCGTCCGTCGAGCACTCGATCGCTTACGCCGAGCGCCGCTTCCGCGAGGAGGTGCGCGCCTGGCCGGACGGCGTCTACGAGGCCGACTGCTACGTCGATCACGACCCGATCGGCAACACCGACATCCGCGTGCACGTGAAGATCACGGTCGCGGGCGACCGCCTGATCGTCGATTTCACGGGCTCCGACACACGTCCGGGTCTCAAGGCGTACTCGACCTTCGGCAACACGCGCGGCTACGTCGTCGCGCAGCTCGCGTCGATGATGGACCCCGCGATCCCGAAGAACGAGGGCTTCTTCAACTCGATCGAGCTGATCGTGCCGCCGGGCTGCGTGCTGAATCCGCCCGTCGGCGCGACGGTCGCGGCGGGCACGCACCATCCCGGCGTCGAGGTCGGCGAGGCGATCGCGAAGGCGATGAGCGGCGTGCTGCCGCAGCGCTCGTGTCCGCAGATCTACAAGCTCGGTGGTCCCAACGTGTTCGTGGGTCAGCGCGAGAGCGGCGAGCTGTGGATCGACCACGGCGTCGACGTGCTCGCCGCCTACTGCAACGCCGTGAAGGGTCAGGATGGCTGGGGCTCGATGCCGGCCTCGTTCGGCAACCTGATCCGCGCGACCGCCGAGGTGAACGAGTCGATCTTCCCGGTGCGGCACGAGTGGTGCGACTACCGCACCGACAGCGGCGGCGCCGGACAGTGGCGCGGCTGCCCGGGCTCGCGCGTGGTGAAGCGCGCGCTCGCGCCGGCCGGCATGTCGACGTGGATGGTCGGCATCAAGTACCCGATGGCCGGCGTCGAGGGCGGTCGCGACGGCGCGCCGAACCAGCTGACCGTGCGCTGCGACACGAAGCCGAAGCGCATCGACAACATCGCCAACGCGGAGCCGCACGCCGCGGGCGAGGCCTTCGAGTACCTCTACGGCGGCGGCGGCGGCTACGGCGATCCGCTGCTGCGCGATCCCGCGGCCGTGCGCGACGACGTGCTCGACGAGTTCGTGTCGCCCGAGTCGGCGGAGCGCGACTACGGCGTCGTGCTCGTCGGCGAGCGCTACGAGTCCACGTTGCGGGTGGATGAAGAAAAGACGCGTGCGTTGCGGAGCCAGCTCCGCAACGCACGGGCGCGCGCATGAGCTTCCGCATCGGCATCGATGTCGGCGGCACCTTCACCGACTTCGTGCTCGTGCGCGGCGACGGCAGCCTCGCGCTCTCGAAGGAGCCGACCTCGTGGCCCGACCAGAGCGCCGGCGTGCTGCGCGGGATCTCGAAGCTCGCGGCGGGCGAGGGCCTCGCGCCGCGCGCGCTGCTCGAGGCGACCGAGCTGGTCGTGCACGGCACGACGACCGCCGACAACACGATGATCGAGATGAACGGCGCGAAGACGGGCCTGCTCACGACGGAAGGCCATCGCGACGAGATCGACATCCGGCGCGGCTACAAGGAGGACATCTGGGATCCGTCCGCGCCGCCGCCCGTGCCGATCGCGAAGCGGCGCCATCGGCTCGGCATCCCGGAGCGCCTCGACTTCCGCGGGAACGTGGTGCGGCCGCTCGACGAGTCCGCCGTGCGCGAGGCTGCGCGCCGGCTCGGGCGAGACTCGATCGAGTCGATCGCCGTGTGCCTGCTCTTTTCATACGTGAACCCGGCGCACGAGCAGCGCGTACGCGAGATCCTGCGCGAGGAGCTGCCACAGGCGCGTGTCTCTCTCTCGCACGAGGTGATGCCGACCGCGCCGGAGTTCGAGCGCACGTCCACCACCCTGGTCGATGCCTACGTCGGCCCGCGCGTCGAGGGTTACCTGCGACGACTCGAGCAGGCGCTGCGCGACGGCGGCTACCGCGCGGATCTGCTGATCATGCAGAGCAACGGCGGGATCATGACGGCGGACTTCCTGGCCAAGCGCGCGGTCGCGTCGCTCGGCTCGGGGCCG
>Ga0335069_10001617_pt1 | contig 36055 bp, 25 predicted proteins | sample Lox_Sample_11_FD_206714 | JGI IMG/M metagenome (GOLD analysis project Ga0335069, IMG submission 206714) | Soil microbial communities from Loxahatchee National Wildlife Refuge, Florida, United States - Lox_Sample_1.1 | ecosystem: Environmental > Terrestrial > Soil > Wetlands | place: USA... | reverse complement strand
CCGTGCGCGGGGCGATCGGGCACACCGGGCCAAGCATCGTGACGGCGGGCGTGACCAACGCGGCGGCGTTCTTCGCGATGGGATTGAGCGGGTTTCGCGGGGTGACCGAACTGGGCATCATCGCGGGCGGCGGGATGCTCATTGCCACGGCGGGGACGATGACCATTCTGCCGTCGCTGTTGCTACTGGTTCACCGCAAGCAGGAAGCCAAACAGATCCCGGCGCAGGCGGTCGCCACGCGGGTCGAACGACTATTATTGCGCTGGCCGGAATTGATGCTGGCGGTGTTCGGCGTCATTACGGGTGCGGCTCTTGTGGCCGCCCGCACCGTGAAATTCGACTACAACGTGCTCCATCTGCAATCGAAGGGGCTGGCGTCCGTCGAAACCGAGTTGCGACTGCTGCACGCCGATGTCGAGTCAACGCTGTTCGCGGCGGTCGTGTGCGACAATCTTCAGCAGACGCGCGAGTTGCAAGACCGACTCAGCAAGCTTCCCAGCGTGGCCAGCGTCCACAGCGTCGCCGAGTTGATCCCCGACCAGCAGGAACAGAAGTCGGCGATCATCCGCAACATCCAGCAGAAACTGGGTACGGTGCGATTTGAGATTCCGCCCTCAGACCCGGCGGATGCGGAGCTGGATGTGCGGGCGCTGGCGTCGCTGCGGCTGCGGGCGAGCCAGATGATACGGACCGCGAGCGGGCAGGGGGACGCGGCAGCCGAGGCGGCGCTGAAACCGTTGGTGGAAGCGGCGCAGAAGACGCGAGAGACACTGCAGAAGCTGGACTCCAGCGATCTCCAGCAACGGCTCGCAAAATACGAGCAACGGTTCTACGCGGATTTGCAGGCGCAACTGCAGCTCATGTCCGACCAGATTGTCGACCGGCCAATGACCGTCAGCGACGTGCCGTCCGAGCTGCGCCAGATCATGGTCGGGCGGACGGGCAAGTTTCTGATTCGGGTCTTTCCGAAAGAGGACATCTGGGAGCGGAAACCGCTCGTGAAATTTGTGCGCGAGGTGGAGTCGGTCGCGCCGAACGCGACGGGCACGCCGATGGGGCTGTACGAGTTTGTGGAGATTCTCAAGACGGGTTATTGCAAGGCGGCATTGTGGGCGCTGCTGGTCATCGCGATTCTCATCTTCATCGATTTTCGCGGCGTGTACGCCACGGCGTTGACGATTCTGCCGCTGTTGGTGGGCACGGCGTGGATGTTCGGGGCCATGGTGCTGTTTCGGATCGACTTCAATCCGGCCAACATCATGGTGCTGCCGCTGATCGTTGGCATCGGCGTCGCCTACGGCATTTACGTGGTGCAGCGGTATCGTGAGAGCCACGAAGCGACGTTCTACAGCAAGAGCACGGGACGGGCAGTGATTCTATCGGCGCTGACGACCACGTTCGCGTTTGGCAGCATGCTGATCGGCGCGCACCGCGGCATTCGCAGCCTCGGTCTGGTGACGACCATCGGCGTCATCTCCTGTCTGCTGGCGGCGCTGGTGCTGCTGCCGTCGCTGCTAGAGATTGCGCGCCGCAAGGGCTGGAAGGTCTAGCCGGGCGACCGCGCCTTCGAGGAACCGGGCCAGTCGGCCGCCGGAGTATTTGGCCCGATAGCCGAGCCGGGCGAGGTCGGTCAGGACGCGCGGGTCACGCGCGCAACTGGAAAACACGCGGTTGGCGCGGAGTTGGCCGAGCACGAAGAAGTCGTTGAATTCATCCGGCAGATCCTCATCGACCACGTCGGTGATCCCGCGGACGGCGAGGAAGTCCGCGTTACGGGCGGCGCACACGGCAGCGACGGCGCTGGTCTCCATGTCGACAGTCAGCGCCCCGGTGGCCTTGCCGATCCGCGCCTTGTTCGATGCGCGCAGGATCATCTCATCCGCGGTCAGAATCTTGCCGTAATGAACGCGCATTTCGGAGTCGCCTTCCCACCGCAGGCGGGTGGGGCGCTGAGGTTTGTGCGTCGTGTTCCACGTGATCTCGTCACCCTGGTCTTTGCCAAGCTCAAGAATCTCCGTGCCGACGACGATGTCGCCCGCGCGGACATCCGCCTGCAGTCCGCCGCCGAACCCGGAGCTGATGATAAGGTCGGGGCGATAGCAGCGGATGGTCATCTCGGCGGCGATGCGGGCGCATTCCTTGCCGATGCCGAGCGCCAACAGGGCGACGGCCTGGCCGCCGAGTGTGCCCTCGTGAAAATCCAGATGCTCCTGGCGCACGACATGGTTCGCGTTGGCCCGCCGCAGGATGGGCCGCAATTCCTGACGAACCGCAACGAGAATGGCAATCATGGTTCCCGTCGCACCCCCGAAGCGTCACCGACGACGCTCAACTACAGCAACCGTCGCCACCGTGTTTGTTGGTTTCCGCAACAACGGCGGCCGTTATTTCTCGTTCTGCCAGCACCTGCTGGATGTTCTGCTGGACCGAATCTCGGCGCCCCGTGAGATGGCCGCGACCCGTCGTGACGCCGTTGTACGCGTCCACGTGCGACGCGTCGGCCACGGGCGCCGGCTTGCGTCCGAAATTGTAGCGAATGAGTTTCCATGTGTCACCGCGCTGGTTGTCAATGCCCAGTGACGGCGTGGGCTCGTAGCCGCAATGGGTCATGCAGTTCTCGCAGCGCGGATCACGGGCCACGCCGCCGAACACGCCGTACTTGTCCCAGTCGACCTTCTCCAGCATCTCCTGATACCGCTCGTAATGGCCGTCGGTCATGAGATAGCAGGGGGCCTTCCAGCCGCGAATGTTGCGGGTCGGGATGGCCCAGGCGGTGCAATGCAGGTCGCGTTTGCCGGCGAGAAACTCGAGGTAAATCGGCGAACCGAAGAAGGTGTATTTCTGGCCCCACTCGACGATGTCCCGGAACTTCTCCCGCGTGAGCTTGCGTGTCAGGAAGAAATCTTCCGGCTGTTTGTTCAGGCGCTTGATCATGTCCTTCTTGGCGGCGTCGTATTCGTAGCCGGGCGTGATCGTGTGACCGTCGACGCCCAGATTCGAGAGGAAGTCGAACATCTTCTCGATCTCGTCCATATCGGTCTCTTTGTAGACCGTGCAATTCGTTGCCACCTGATACCCGAGAATCTTGGCCATCTTGATGGCTTCGACGCATTCCTTGAACACACCTTCGCGCTCAACGATCAGGTCGTGAATGTACTCGAGGCCGTCCACGTGAACGTTCCAATACATCCACTTCGTGGGGCCAATGCCCGGTCGGCCATCGTTCTTGCCCTTGCGGATCTCGGCGGCTTCCTTGTCCGTGATCAGTTGCTGGGCGAGCAGAGCGGTAAGTTTCGGCTCAACGGCGGGCGTATACGTGCGCGCCAGATACTCCCGTATCTTCTTGCGCATGAACATGCTGTTCGTGCAGATGTACACGATTCGTCCCTGAGCGAGCAGTCCATCGACGAGCTCCTCGATCTTCGGATAGATCAACGGCTCGCCGCCGCAGATGGAGACCATGGGCGCGCCGCATTCGGTGGCGGCGCCCAGGCAATCCTCGAGGCTCATCATGTCCTTGAGATTGGTCGAATACTCGCGGATGCGTCCGCAGCCCGTGCACGTCAGATTGCAGGTGTGCAACGGCTCCAACTGGAGCACGAGGGCGAATTTCTCCGTCCCCTTGATCTTGTTACTGATGATGTGTCGGGCCATCTTCGCCGACAACGCAAATGGGAATCTCATCTATTATGCCTCTCCTGTCTTTCCGCTCTCTTACACTTCGGTCAAATGCGCCAAGGCACGGAGGCGGGCCACCTTCCGCAAAATGCGCGGTTGTTTGAAGAACAATTGGATGACACGGGATTTTTCGATCTCGCGCGGCACGGGCGGGAATCCGTCCGTCACGTGGCGCGCGTACATCCCGAGAGCCATCAGGGGGAAGTAATCACGATAATAGTGGTAGCGCAAGTAGAACACGCGGGGGAATCCCGTCCCGGTAAACATCTCCTCATCCCACGATCCATCCAATTCCTGGTGATCGATCAGATACTTGATGCCGCGAGCGACTTCGAGGCAATTCTCTTCACCGGCCGAAATCAGCCCCATGACAGCCCAGGCCGTCTGCGACGCCGTGCTGCGGCCGATGGCCTTGAACTGGGGATCGTCGTAACTGCGCAGCGACTCGCCCCACCCGCCGTCGGCATTCTGAGAAGACTTCAGCCAGGCTACCGACCGCCGAATGTAGGGCAGGCGCATGTCTTCGCCAATGACCCGCAGGCCCCGCAGCACCTGCCAGGTTCCGTAAAGGTAGTTGGCGCCCCACCGTCCGAACCACGAGCCATCCGCGCACTGATCGCGCTTGAGGAATGCGACGGCTTTCAAGACGCACTCGTCGTCCATCGTAAACCCAAAGTGACCCAGACATTCCAGAACGCGGCCGGCGATATCGGCCGTGCTCGGATCGATCATCGCATTGTGGTCGGCGAACGGCACTTGCGTGAACAACCACTTGTCGTTGTCCTTGTCGAAGCTGGCCCAACCACCGTCTTTGCCCTGCATCCCCAGCACCCATCGCGTGCCGCGGCGAATCGCCGCCGACTTCTCCCGATCGAAGCCCGTTCTGACCCGGTTCAACGCCATCAGCACCATCACCGTGTCGTCCACATCCGGATAAAACTCGTTGTCGTACTCGAAAAACCATCCACCCACCGGCTTGTTCGGTTCCGTGTAGCGATGACTCTCCGAATGCTTCACCCGCCAGTCGCCGGGGCGGTGGACTTCCTTGTCCAACAGCCAGCGCGAGGCCGCCTCGAGCGACGGATGATCGGATGGCAGACCCGACTCGTGGAGCGCATTAACGCTGATCGCCGTATCCCAGACCGGGGAGAAGCAGGGCTGAAGCCGCAAGGTGTCGCCCTCCTCGATTTCGAGTCTCTCCATCTCCAGGATGCCGTGCGCGACGAGGTAGCTTTCATTGCTGTAGCCCAACACCCGCAGGGCCATGACGTAGTTGGCCATGGCGGGAAAGATGGCGCCGAGACCGCCGGGGGTACGTCCATGCTCAATCACCCAGCGTTCGGCCTTTCGCATCGCAATCCGCCGAATCAGCGGGGCCGGGTGGTGACGATGAACGAACTTCAGCAGATGGTCCACCGCCAGAAAGAAGTTCCGCCACGTCAACGTATGCGGATCTCGTGGTAACCGAATGTCAGCCGTTTCCCGGCTCTCCACCCAAAGCTCGTCGATCTGCCACTCACGAGGAAGAGGCTTGACCGGCTCTCGGGAACGGATGATCGAGAGCGGCACCAGCATCGCGCGCGACCAGGAAGACATGTTGTAAATGCTGAAGCTGAACCACTTCGGCAACAGAATCAGCTCGGGCGGAATCGCCGGGCATCCGCCCCACGGATACAGGCCGATCATGGCCAGGGAAATCTTGGTGAATGTGTTGCAGCGTGTCACACCGCCAGACGCATGGATCGCCGCGCGGGTTCTGACCATGTGCGGCGCATCGATTGGATCCCCCGCCATTTTCAGCGCGAGATAAGCTTTCACAGACGCGCTCAGATCCATCGGGCCGTTCGGGTAAATAGACCATCCCCCCTCGTGGAGCATCTGGGATCGAACGTAATTTGCAGCCTTGCGAATAATGACCGGATCCAGCCTGTCGATGAAATGCAGGTAAATCAGGTATTCGGACTCGAGGATGGTGTCCCCCTCAAGCTCCGCGCACCAATGGCCATCAGCCGCCTGTTGCCCCAAGAGCCATTCCTGCGCCCCGGCAATAGCGGCTTCCAACTGGTCCGTCAAATTTAGATGCGACGCCTGCTTTGCTTGAATCATGCTCCTTGACCGCTCCCTCCTAAGCTTTTGACAGTAAGAACTATATAGTATCCAGTCCGCTCTTGTAAAGCGGATTTACCGCACCCGTTTCCCGGGGTTACCACCCCAAAAACCTGCCAGTTCTGCTGCCAAGTCATACCCAGCCCGACTGTCGGCCATACTCTCAGACCAGTCCGGCGGGAAGAGCGTTGAATACTGGGCCTGCGCAAATCTTTGACACACAAGCACCGCCACGCCCCGATCCGTTTCGCTCCGGATCAGGCGGCCTACCGACTGAATCACACGATTCATGCCGGGATACAGGTAGGCGAATTCGAACCCGCTGCCGTGCCGCGCCTCGAAGAACTCCCGCATCAGTTCCCGCTCGAAACTGACTTGGGGAAGGGCAGGGCTGACGATGATCACGCCCGAGAGCGTTTCGCCGGGGTAGTCCACACCTTCCGCAAACAAGCCGCCCTGCACCGCGAAGATGAGTTTCGGGGGCTGCGGCTCACGAAGCGCGTCCAAAAGGCTCTGCCGTTGCTGTTCGGTCATCCGGGGCTCTTGAACGAGCGTCTCCCACGGCCCTTCGGGCACGCGTCCAACCACCCCCCGCAGGAAGTCGTAGCTCGGGAAAAGCGCCATGTAGTTGCCCAACTTCGCGGCGGCAGTGGTGGCAATGATATTGGCAATCTTGCCGTAGTGCGCGGCCCGGACGCGAAACGTGGTAGAAACGGTCGGCACCACAATGATCCGCCGGTTCTCCTTCGGGAATGGGGACGGAAAGGTTGCCTGGTCCGTCCGCTCGGGATCGAACCCCAGCATCTGGCGATGGAACGCCATCGGCTCGAGCGTGGCCGACATGGCGATGACGCTATGAAACCCCTCCAGTCTCTGGCCGAGCTGACGGGAGGGATCTTTGCAGACAATTTTCAGGGCTTCCCCGCCCGTCGAGTCATACACATAGGAGAATTCTTCCCCTTCCATGGCCAACACGGTGCAAAACTGGCCGAAGGCCGAGAGGAATTCGTCCACGGGATCGTCGGGAATGGCTCGACCACTCGTCGTTTTATCCAGCAAGTAACGCATGGCCAGCTTGTTGCAGATAGGCTTGAGTTCGTCGAAAAACTCCCGGGGCGATGGAATCAGATACTTGTCCTGGCCGACTTCGCCCTCCTCGAGTTGGCTGTATTCGTCGCCTTGAGACCGCTTCTGGCTGCGGAAGAAGTCGTCGATCTTCCCAAGGAACTTTCGCAACTCCCCGGCCAGCGACGGCTCGACGTGCCGCAGATTGCCGCTCAAGTCGCGGATTTGCTGCCGGGACAGACTGGGCGAGTAGTAGTCCATCGCCCGCTGGACGAGGTTGTGCGCTTCGTCGATCACAAGAATCGCGTTCGAGTAATCCGCTTCGAGGAAGAACCGCCGGAAATACACCTGCGGATCGAAAACGTAATTGTAATCGCAGACGATCACGTCGGTTAACTCGGCTTCGATCAGCGCCAGCTCGAACGGGCACAGGTTCGTTCGCCGTCCGACATCCATCATCGCCTCGGGCGTGATCAATCTGTCGGCCAGCAGGCGATCGACGACGCGCGTGGTTTCAAGCTTCACGCGAAAATCGCGCAGGTGCGGGCAGAATTCCTCGCGGCAGGCGTACACGTCGTTGATGCACATCTTCTCCCGAGCGCGAAAGAACACCGCGTTCGGATGCGCTGACTTGTCGTGCGCCATCCGTGCAAGTGTCTCCAGCACAATTTGTTGCTGCGTGTTCTTGGCGGTGACGAAGAACACCCGCTGGTCATTCTCCAGCGCGTACTTCACCACGGGGTACAGCGCCGCCGTCGTCTTGCCGACCCCCGCGGGAGCCGAAACGAGCAGGTGTCGCCCTTCCTTCAACGCATGCTCGATGGCCACCATCATCTCATCCTGATGTGGCCGGACACGGTCGTGCGGAAACCGGAGCGTGGCCGACTGGGTCCGCCGTTGTTCCTGGCGCCGCTGCTCGTCTTGTGCTTGGACGATCAGGGCGCGCACGCGTTCGGCAATCAATCGCTCACAATCGTCAAACGGTCCGCCGATCTCGATTTCCTTCGTCGTTCCGTCCGCCACGTTTACGAACACGAGGCGGCCCAACGCGGTCTTCCGCTCTTGTTCCACGAAGAAGCAGTACATCCGCAGTTGCTCGACGTAATGCGGGTAGGATTTCTCGTCGATGGCGGCGAACACCAGCGGCGGCAGGACGACGGATTTGATCTCCTCAATGACATGTGGCCCGCCGTTCAGGGGCGTGTAGACGCCGTCGATGCGCCCCTGGATCGTCACGGCAAAATCGTCGACGGTTGTCTCGTAGCGCACGGTGATCTCCCGCGCATAGCCTTCGTGCAATCCCGCTTGGCTCCGCTGGCGGGCCACGTGCGCCTCGCGCCCCAACGCCAGCCGCGTCCACATACCCAGCCCGCCTGCGCGTCCGTTGTTCGCCAGCGGCTCGGACACGAGATCGCCCACGCCGAGGGAGATCGTTTTCCTGGCCAAATGAATTTTGACAGCCATCGCCAACAAAGAATACAGTACTTACCACTCGGTAGCCAGAATGAGAACACCACGTCCCGTCATCGTTGCCGTTTGCGCGGCGGCCGCGCTGTTTGTCTCCCCGATTATCTTCGCGGACCAGTTGCCCACGTTTGAAGACTTCCGCCGCGTCGACCAGATGCGGCGCACGACCGGCCAACTGGAAACCGCCGAACTGCTGAGGCTGACGCAGATCGACCGCGCGGCGATCGAACGGGTGGCCCGGCAGGCAACCAACGACTACCAGCTTGTCTGGGGCGCCGCGGAGCTGATCGGCGATTGGCCGATCAAACGCGCCCTTTTCGAGTCAGCGCTGGCGGCGAGCGGCACAAATCTCGAAATCGAGCTGCGGTACGCCTGTGCTGCCGTGGCTCATCACGAGCCCGCGGCCGCGCTCCCGTTGCTGCACGCCGTCGAGAACGGCGACACGGCCAACATCGTGCCGTGGTTCGTTGAGTTTAACGCTCTGCAGACGCAGGCCAGGGGGCTGGCGGATTGGAAAATGCCGCCTACGTGGGCCATTCGCTATCACGATTATTCTCCCGAGGCCGCGCGCGCGCGCATTCACACGCTCGAAGCCGCCGGGTATTCGCCCTATTCAGCCCGACGGCTCGGGTTCATGCCCGACACGCCCGTCCTTGTCATGGCTCGCGATTGCGCGGACCGGGGGATCGACAAAGCAGCCGCGCCGCTGATGTTGAGGGTCGCCAATGCCATGCAGGATCGGCCAACTTACCTGGTGACGGAACTGGTCGGGGAATCGTTGGAACGGGCCGTGATTTTGGCCGGAACGGAGCAGCACACCAATTCTGCGCCCGAGGGAGTCAGTGCCGAAGCCTCGCTACGGCTTGAGCAGCTCCAGCGGCGTCGTGACGAAATCAAGTCGCTTCTGTCGATCATTGGGAGTAACATCGTTGACGTCGCCACGGAAGCGGAAATGGTCGAGTATTTCAACAACGTATTGGCGCTCGGTGAGGAGCTGGCGTTGAAACGGCTCGCCGAGGCCGTCCGCGGAGGTCATTTGTCACCATGACAACCACACAGGCAGTGCTCATCACAGCGGCGGTGGTCGGTTTCGCCGCCATCGGTACGGGGGTTTACGAGACACAGCGGGTTTCAGGGCTCCAGCAGGAGCTTTCGGCGTTGCGGCAGGAACAGGCCTCGCTCGCGAAGGAATCGCAGCAACTGCGCCAGGAACGCGATGACGCCCGACGACAACTGGCTGCGCTTCAGCAGGAGGACGAGCAACAGCGGGCCGATCATGCCGAGTCTGCCAAATCGCCGGCCAGTCCGCTGACATCGACTTCACCAGCGTCGGCGCCATCCGCTGAATCTGGTGCGCGGACAACGACAAACGCTTTCGCGGGTCTGGCATCCATGCTCAAAGACCCGCAAATGAAAGAAATGGTGCGCGCTCAGCAGAAGATGATGGTCGAGCAAATGTACGGGAGTCTGTACAAGAAACTCGGTTTGTCGCCCGCCGACGAAGACTCACTTAAGAAGCTGCTCGAGGACCGGCAGATGGCGCTAACCGACGCGGGCTTGGCGGCGATGAGCGGATCGGGAACTGACATGAAGCAGGTCGGGGAACAAACCAAAGACATCAAGGCCCAATACGACAAGCAGATCCAGGATCTGCTGGGACCGCAGGGGTACAGTGCCTTCCAGCAGTACGATCAAACGGTGGCCGAACGTACGCAGGTCAATCTGTTCAAACAGAACCTGTCGGCGGACAACGCGCTGACCGAGCAGCAGGAGAATGATCTCGTGGACGCCATGTATCAGGCGCGGAAGGCCCTCCCGGAAAACTCCCTTCTGAACAGCAAGACCCGTGACCCGCTGCAATTCACCGATGATGCCATTGCCGAGGCGATGAAGCAGCAGGAACAGTTGCAGAAGCAGTATGCCGAGAGCGCGTCATCGATCCTCACGCCAGCCCAGCTCGACCAGTTCACCAAGTTCCAGCAACAGATGGCCACCATGCAAGCCGCGGGGATGAAGATGGCCCAGCAGATGTTCGGACAAAACAAGTCCGGCGCCGCCGCGCCTGCTCCCAGCTCCGGCTCGACCCCCTGAATCGCGGCGTTGTGACGTCCGAGTATCACGCGTAGTCAACGCGGTCCCGTCCGCACTGACGTGCGATCGGATTGAACCTTTTCTCGCCTCCCGCATTCTACCGGGTGTAAATGCTGGTAGTGGCTGAACGCGAACAACTGCCCGTGGCCGACGCGCGGGCTGGCAACGCCGAAGCATGGAAGACGCTCTTCCGGCGCTACCGGCTTCCATTGTATGTCTACGTGTTCGAACTGGTGCGCGATGAACAAGCGAGCCTCGATCTGGTGCAGGAGACCTTCATCAACGCCTTCCGCCACATCGCTTCGCTGCGGGAGGACGACAAGTTCGGCGGGTGGCTGTTCCGCATCGCACACCAAAAATGCGTGCAGCAATGGCGACGACAAGGCCGCGAGGCTGAGTTGCGAGAGGAAATGCTGCGCGAGCCTGAGACCAGCAGCCCGGATCCACTGGACGTGCTCGTTCGCGAAGAGCAGGAGGCCGAATTCATGAGGCAGCTCGAGAAAATCCCGTTGCCGCAGCGGTCGGCGCTGTTGCTGCATTTCATCGAAGGATTTTCACTGGAAGAAATCGCTCGCATCACCGGGACGCAGGTGGGCACCGTCAAGTCGCGACTGCATTACGCGAAGCGGGCTCTGAGAAAGTTGTTGGAGGAAGAAGCGCCATGAAAACGCCACGAGAAATTCTGCTGAACCAGCACAAGTCTGCCGAACCACGTCTGGATCGGATGTGGACTCAGAAACTTGTCCCGGCACTGGACGGCAACGCAACACCCGTCAGCCGCAATGTGCTGTTTGCCGCCGGCTGGAAGATGTGGCAGGAACTGATTCTGCCTTCACGCCGAATCTGGGCGGGCCTAGCGTGCGCGTGGGTCGTGATCGCCGTGATGGACCTGGCTTCCTCCCGGACGGCAACGGAAGTCGCCCGCCAGACAAAGCCGCCATCGCGCGAGGAGGTGCGCGTCCTCATCGAGCAACGCCGGATGCTGACTCAATTAATCGGCCCACCAACCGAACCAGCCCACAGCCAGAAGCGCACCACACCGGGGCCACACAGCGAATGCGCGGCCCGGACCGCAGCGGCATAACCGGAGATCGCGATGAATACACCGAATTCCGATCGTCCCACGATGTGGCAAAGAAGCCCGACTCGACGTTTCCTGAACTGGTCCTTCAGTTGGAATGGAGCGCATTACTTCCTGATCACCGTCGCGGTCATCATCACAGTGATCGCTGCGTATTACGCGGAGGAAAACCTCCGGGGCAGACGTGCTTGGGCGCGGTGTCGTGAACAGCTCGAGGCCGACGGCGCGACGCTGGACTGGAAAGCGCTGATCCCCAAACCGGTGCCAGACGACCAGAACTTTGCCGCCACACCGTTCATCGCTTCATGGTTTGTCCCCAGCAATCACGCCAGCACCACCGGTCTCAATTATTGGAAGAACGACAATTATGGGCGGGCCATTGCCGCCGTTTACAGCTTGGAGGCGCCGCAGAAGGACGGGTACCGGCACTTCATGGACCTCGTTACCTGGGGCGCGGCCTTTGACGCCATCCGTGCAGGCAAGTTGGCGCCAAACCGCAGCGCCGAGTCCGGTCCGCTCGACAGAGAGTCCCGCGTCAAAGCGGCTCCAGCGGTCTTGGAAGGGCTGGAAACGAACGCCGCCGTGCTCGCCGAACTGCGCGCCGTCAGCCAGCGACCGTATGCCCGCTACCCGGTCAATTATGACGTGCCGGAACCGTTCGCGATTCTGCTACCCCACCTCAACGGCGTGAGAAACATCTGCCGCCGCTTGCAGCTCGAGGCCTGCGCCGAGCTTGCGGTTGGCCAGAGCGAAGAAGCTTTGCAGGATGTGAAGCTATCGCTTCGCGTGGCCGACTCCCTGAAGGGAGAGCCATTCCTGATTTCCTATCTCGTTCGTGTCGCCTGCCTGCATCACGCGATGCAGCCGATTTGGGAGGGACTGGCCGAACACGCATGGTCGGACGCCCAACTGCGCGAGACGGAAACGCGTCTGCAACAGTACGATTTCGTGGCGGATTTGAAGCCGACCTTCGACGCGGAGCGGTCGTGTGGCATCGGGATTATCGACTACATCAAACACACCGGAAAAGTTGGCGAGCTCACGGACTCAGGCAGGGACGAGGGGCTGGGAATCGCCCGATTGGCTCCGAGCGGGTGGCTCGACCAGGAACAGGTCAGTTATTGTCGGTTGTTTGACCTGCAGATGGCCGGGGCATTCGACACCGCAGCCAGACGGGTCTTTCCAAGGCAACTCACATCCAATGAACGGGCTCTGGGGCGAGCGTTTCATGACCGAAATCCCTTCGTCGTGATTCTTGTCCAGCATCGGGTTCTGTCAGCGATGTTGCTGCCTGCGTTGGGCCGCGTGGTTGTCAAAGGGGCCACCGCACAGGTTGCCACCGATCAAGCCGTGCTAGGCTGTGCGCTGGAACGCTATCGGTTGGCCAACGGGCGATTTCCCGAGACGCTCGGTGCGCTGGCGCCGCAATTCACTTCCCAACTGCCTCACGACGTAATCACCGGCGAGCCGTACAAATACCGCCTCACGAAGGACGGCCGATTCGTCCTCTACTCGGTCGGCTGGAACGAGAAGGACGACGGTGGCGTGCCTGGCAAGACTCTGTTTGACGAAAAGGAAGGCGACTGGGTCTGGCAGTATCCCGCGGAGCACTAGTCGGAGCGTATCATTTCTGCTTGGCCAGCAGAAGTTCCGCGCCGGCCAGCATCACCGGACCGCGACCGTGCATGTCGTCATCCGGGCGCGCCCGTTCGATGTACGCCTCCAGGTCCTTGCCGATGCCGGTGCCCTCGCACGTGTCTTTGACGACTCCCTCGGGCGTTATATGCTGGGCGAGCGCGGCAAATGCCGTGCGCGCGACGGTCAGGTTGGACGGATCGATCCAGCCGCGATTGACGGCCCGCGCGATGGCGTAGCTGAACATCGCCGTGCATGAGGTTTCCTCCCACAACTCCGGATGATCCAGCACCTGCCGCCACATTCCATCGGGGGCCTGCAATGGTTTGACGCCCTCGACCTGCCGTCGCAAGATGGCGATCAGCGCGGCGCGGTCGGGATGGTCTTCCGGCATGGCCGAGAGCACCTCCACGGTCGCGACCATGGCCCAGCCGTTGCCCCGTCCCCATTTGATGGGTGCATGCTCCAGGTCTTTCTCGTAGTAACCGTGCCACCAGACGCCATCGGCGTCCTGCAAGCGTCGCGCCACGTTGATGATCTGGCGGGCCGCATCGTCCAGGTACTTGCGGTCCCCCGTGTATTTGTACCAGCGGACGAGAAACGGACAGCTCATGTAGAGATCGTCGATCCAGACGGTGCCGCCCATCGCCCCCGGACGCCAGAGCGTCCCATCGGGCAACCGCGCCTGTTTGTTGGCGATGTAATCGGCGATCATCTCGGCGACCGCCTTCTGCTCCGGCGCGGGCCGAACCCCGTGGTTGAGGAACGTCTCAACGAGTTGCGCTCCCATCGCCCCGCAATCATCCAGGGAACCGAGGGCCATCAGGCGACGGACAGGTAGCGGCTGCACAAAACTGCTCAGTTCCGGCGTCGCGCCGACTTTGACGCGCAGGTCGGCCAGCCATGCACAGTAACGGGTCACGATCTGGTTGTGCTCGAGGACATAGCGTTCGACGGTCTTGTCCTTTGTCGTGTCGGACACATGGAGCATCCCATACAGCGTCACGCCCCACGGGTAGTCCCAAGCGATCCCCTCCGGTTGTTTCTTCGCCTGCGCGGCGGCAACGGTATCAACCGGCGCATAATCACCATCGGCCAGGGCGCGGATCTGATGATGAGCGACACGGGTAATCACGTCACGGATCGCGGCATCGGGTTCAGCGGATGTGCCGGTTGAAGGAAGCGTCTCGCGCGATTCCCGGGAAGCGCAACCAGCCATCAGTAGTCCCAACGACAACAGAGCGCCCGTTCCCAACCATGATCGTCGCGTCATAAGCGGTATTCCGATTGCGATCCTCCGCAGGCCATTCCGCCCGCAGAAATTGCCTAATCGTTAGCTTCCCGGAATCATCGGGTCAAGCCTGCTGCGCTGCCGGTGTCGATTCGTCGGGTTCGCCGTCGCAATCGCGACGTCCTGCCATCGGTTTCCATTCGTCTGAGCCAGTCACGGTGTGTCACGCCGTGTTTCTCATTGCGAACACCGCTGCACATCGCTATAGTTCCCATCAGTGCGCGGACGTGGCGGAATTGGCAGACGCGCAGCCCTCAGGAGGCTGTGACCGCAAGGTCGTGGAGGTTCAACTCCTCTCGTCCGCACCAACCCAATCCCTTATAAACGCGGCGCGAAGCGATATGCCGCGCGATCACACTTCGGCCACGCCGCGCCGTGCTTCAAGCTGTTTTCGAGTGGCGGCGGCATGGGCGGCGGTGATGGGGTAGAACTTGAGCGCGACGAGCGCGAAGACTGCGGTCAGGGCCGGGGCGCCCGCCAGGAAGAGGCGCATCCGCGTGAAGGTCTCCGGGGCTTGAGCTCCACCCAGTGCGGGGTCGAAATGGGCGAACAATAGAGCCAACCCGGTCCCGAGATAGGCCAGCGATAGCACCATCTTCTCGATCCAGGCGAATACCCCGCCGAACAAGCCTTCCCGTCGCTGACCATGCTTGAGTTCGTCCTCATCGCAGATATCGGCCATCATCGAAGCCAGCATGATCTTCACCGCCACCCACATGGGGCCGCACAGCAACGGATCGATCAGGATGATCGGATCGACGGCGACCTTGCCGATGTGGAAGATGGGATGCCCCGGAGTGAAAATGAACCACTTCATGACACCGCCGAACACCATGAGGCCGTACACGAAATACAGCGAGCCGCTCTTGCCCAATTTGCCGGCCAACCAGGTGATGATGGGGATCGCCGCGAACCCGACCACGCCATATCCCGTGGTGAGCAACCCCTTCTGGAGCAGGCCAGCCGCCTTGTCGCCGTGGTTCATAAAGTAGACAAGGAGGTACTGGTCAATGCCCATGGCCAGGACACCCGAGAGCGTGTTCAGCACGATGATGGCGACCAGGGTCAGGAACGCCACGCTTTCCATGGCGGCCTTGAGGCTGTCCCAGATGCCCACCTTGCTCTGATGTTGCGTCTTGGTCGCGAAGCGCTCGCGGACCCACAGCCCGGGCATCATACCAATGCCGGCCATGATGACGAGGCCGACAATCCAGCCCATGGCGCGGACACCCGTCATATTCAGGTCCGTCGCGCCAGCCACGAGGGCGGCACTGAGCAGGCCGGCCAGCGGCAACATCCAGCCACCCGTCAGTTCGCCGAGCTTGTGGAAGAAGGCTGTAAACGCCATGACGCGCGTGCGCTCGTGGTAGTCGGGCGACATCTCGTAGGTCAGCGCGTTGTAGGGCACCGCGAAGATGGCGTAGGCCGTGAAGAACACGAATTGCATGGCGATGAAGTAGGCCATCTTCATCGTCTCGCTCCACGACGGGGGAACGAACCAGATCAGCCCAAAGGTCAGCCCCATGGCGATGGCTCCGATGACGATGAAGGGCTTGCGACGACCCAAGCGGGAATGGAAGTTGTCCGACCACCGGCCGACGACGGGATCGATCAGGCCGTCCCAAATCCGGGGAACCATCAGCGCGGCACCGATCCAGGCGGTGCTCACGCCGAGCATCATGTTGTACACCGGGTAGGCCAACACGCTGACGCCGGCATAGCCGAAGAACGCCGCCAGCGCGCCGACGCCCAACGCCAGTTTTTCGCCGACAGGTACGCGATCGTGGTTGGAAGTTATATCGGTCATGACGGCCTCGGGTTTGGGGTGTTGCCGGTCGTGCCGGGCTCCTCGTCCTTGGCGAGGATCTCCACCACGGTCCAACGTTTCAGCATATCGGGATACTGCTGCTTGTAGACGCGATAAAGGGCGAGAATTGCCATCTCGTCCCCCTCCCAATTGCAGCGGCGGCAATAGTATTGGTCGGCGTCGCGGTCGTAAAGCAGATCGTAGTCGATTGTCCGAAACAGACATTGGGGGCAGCGGTAATTGATCTTGCCGGTTCTTCCCTGGGCCATGGTTGCTCTCCTCAGGCTGCGCGTTCGATGCTGAAAGTGGTCACGAGTTCCTCGTTGAGTCCGAGTTCCCGGCACAGGCCGATCTTCAGGTTCGGGGCAAAGGAGTACCCCTCCTCATAGTAGCCCTTGCACGGACCCGTTTGGGGCGTCATCCGGATGCGGGTGTGCACCATCGGGATGACAGCTTCCACGGCGGCAACCGCCTCCGCGGAATGCTCGCGGCACCGGTAGGCGTAGTCAATGGCGTGGCGCGTTCCGTCATCGTGGATGACGGCGAGCGTGCAACCGGTCAGGTCTTCCGGATACTCCCGAGTTCCCCAGCAGGCGGTGATGAACTCATCGATTTCAACCTTGGCGGTGGGATCGGTGAGCCCGACGATTTTGCGGGCGATGTCGATTGTCCCGGTGTTTTCGCGGAACGTGTACGACGTTTCGATCCGCACCTCCAAGCCCCGAAACTCGACCGTCACCGGTCGCACAATCAATTTGCGGTAGCCGTCACCCTCCTCATACCGGCCCGTCGAGCGACAGGCGCTCAGGTCGACTTCTTCGCCGTGGAACCGCACCTTGGCGCTCTTGATCGCGCCTTCGCCGGCGTAATGCGTGAACGGACCGCCGCGATAGCGGGCATGCACGATGAACGGGTAGGAGGCGTCCTGGTTGGCGGGTGTGCCGGCGCCGCAGGGCCGTTTCAGCTTGGAGGCATAGGGACGGATGTCGGTGATCGCTCCGCCGAGTTTGAGATCGATCTGCACTCGAAACCGGGAGTCCGCGTACCAGAAGCACTGGTTCTTCGTGCCGAAGATCGTATCCTTCCAGAGGGCGCAGATCGGTTCGTTGACGGCCTTGTTCGCGCGATACCAGTCGGCGAACTCGGTCATCGTCATGACGGTGACCTTGCCCTCGCGTTTGAGTTGTCCGTAGTAGGCCAGGAAATCCTCGTAGGATTTCTTGAGAATCCGATACGGGCACTCCCACCGGCCCGCCTTGCCCATCCAACCGGGACCGACATAGACGAGGTTATAGGAAAATCCCTTGTTGTAACGTTTCATGACCTGATACTGGTCGACCAGGTTGTACATGAAGGGCAGACGGTCATCCTCGTAGGCCAGGCCGCGGATAATGTTCTGCGGATGGGTGCCGAACATGTCGCCAGGGTTGTCCATCACGCCGAGCAGATCGCGCGACAGGTGCGGCACGGCGACGATGCCGGCATCATCCGCCGCGTTTTCCGCGATGGCGTGCGAGCAGGCCTTCGAGGGCACCCACGCCGTCCACGGGCCGCCATCGAGCAGGGTGTACCAGGTATTGTTCGTGTGCCGGAAGACCTTGGGACCCTCCTCGAAGCAGGCGGCCACCGCGATCTTCACTCCCGGGTACTTTTCCTTGATGTAGTTGATGAGCTCGGCATCCAGGAAGTACGAGCCGGTGGATGTCGGGTAGAACCCAAAGGCCTCTTTGAACCGCTCGAACGAATCATGCACCAGACGCACCTTCAGATCCCAGGGGAAGAGCCACATCGCCAGTTCCCTGGAGCCGTAGGTCGCGCGGAACCGGTCACACTGGACGCCGAGGAAAGTGTGTCCGATCTCGTCGCCGTATTGTTTGTGGTAGTCCTTCGCCAGTTGGATTGCCTCGTCGCTGTACAGCGAGGCATAGGTCATCTGGATGGTGCATTTGATTCCGTTGGCGTGGGCGATATCCTGCTGCAACCGAAAGATGTCCAGCGATTCACCGACGACCTTCTTGCCGCCAAACTCCTCGGCTTTGCCGGCCTGCGCGTCGGCGTTGATGTACTCGGGCATCAACTCCGGTCTGTGGACGACGTTCAGAATGAATTTGTCCATGGGCTCCTATTGGGAAAAGACCTCCAACGCCGGCAAGGCCTGGCCTTTGTCGTCAAAGAGCGCGCGGGCCCAGCAGGGCGCAGCATCGCCTTCATCTTCATAACCGGGGTTTTGCGGGGGAATCCACTCCGGTGCCCAGTAGAACACGCCGCCGCCATGCTTCGATCCCCGCACGATCGCGAACACATCCGCCACAAACCGCCGCTGCCCATCCGGCGTGAGAGGATATTTGCCCACAAGGCGATGCCAGGCCGCCGGATCGCCGCTCAACGCGTTTTCGTACATCGGATGGTGCTTGTGCGGATAGGCCATTTCCGCCAGGAGGACCTTCCGTCCATAGCGGCGGCCCAAATGCTCGATGGTTTGCGCGAGTGCGTCGGGCATGCCGTGCCAGAAAGGATAATAGGACTCGCCGATGACGTCGAACGGCACTTTCTGCTCGAGAACATGGTCAAAGAACCATTGGTTAGTGGGAATGTCGCCGCCGCGATCCAGGTGCAACATGATCTGGACGCCGGTTCCCGCCGCATCCTTCACACCGGCCACACCGGCGTTCAGGAGGGCGCCGAGCCGCGTCCACGCCTCGCGGTCGCCGGACGATGCCTCGTGGTTCCAATGTTGTGTATCCGCGCTGCGCCCCCGCGTGACCCGTCCGTGCTCCCAGAGCATACCGGGCGTGATTTCGTTCCCAACCTGCACCATCTCCGGCACCGCCCCTTCGGCGACCAGGCGCTTCACGGTTTCGCGCGTATACGCATGGACGGCGTCCACCAAGCCTGCGAAATCCAGCGCGGCCCACGCCTTCGGCGTGTATTGTTTACCGGGATCGGCCCAAGTGTCCGAGTAATGCAGGTCGAGCAGAATCTTGAACCCCGACTGCTTCAAGGTTCGCGCCAGCGCCAGGGTGTAGGCCAGATCATTGCACTGAGCGCCATGGCCACTCGGCGTGTGAAACAGGCGCAGCCGCGCCCATTCAAAACCGGCCTGCCGCAAAAAACGGGCGGGGTCGCCGATCGGGCGTCCCCAGTGATCGCGCAGGCCTCCACGCGCCGGTATCGTGCTCAGCAGCGAAAGATCGGCGCCGTGAATGCAGGGCCTGTCCGTGGTCACTTCCCGCGCCCCTTCTCGAAATGAACGGTCAGCGCGTCGAACGAATACGGCTCAATGTAACATGTCACTTGGCCGTCGCGGACGGACAGTCCATCCGCCATCCGCAGTTTGTTGTCTCGGATCGGGATCGCCTCCAGCCGCGCCGAGCCGGAACGCACCGGCGCGAAATCGAACGTGATGCGCCGCCGCAACGGACTGCGGCTGACCAGCAGCACGGTCGCGGTGTTGCCGGCGCGATCGTAGACCGCCGCAGAGATCAGGTTGCGGCTGGAGTCCGATTCACAGTCGACCAGGTTTCGCCCACGGACGGCGGAGAACGCGCGGAACATTTCCGCCGACAGCGTCCGCTCATACGGCGGCAGCGACGAGACAATGCTTGGGAAAGCGTCCTGCTCCGGCCAGACATCGCGGGACGTCCGCCACAACAACGGCCACAGACAGGTGATCTCGACATTGTGATTCAAGAACTCCAACAGAAGATTGGCTTGGATCACGGCGGAGAGGGCGGGGGAGAACGAGACACTCCAGTCGCTCGGGGCCACGTTCCATTCGAGCACGACCAACCCGACATTGGGGTAGCCCGCTTCGTGGCACACCGTCTGGATGCGGCTGATCGTCTCGCCGTAAGAGGGCGGATCATCCAGCCAGCGGTCGAAGGAGGTTTTGCCCCAGTCCCAATACCAGTGCACGTCCAGATAATCGACGACCTTTCCAGTTGTTTGGAGGAATGCGCGGATGGCGTCCGAGCCGGCGTCCTGCTGGGTCGGATTACAGATCAGCCGCGCGTCGGGGAATTCTCGTTTGATGGCCTGTCCGTAGGCCAGCACTTCTTCCGCATACGCGTTGCCCCGGAACGTGTAGTTGACATTGCCTTCGTTCCACGGCTCGTTGTCCAGGTACCAATAGGTGACCTTGTAGCCTGCGGCGCGGCAATGCCGCATGAGATCGAGCGCCTCCTGGATGCCGTCGGCGCGCCGGCCATACTTTGCGCCGGAGGACAGGTTGATGCCCACGATCGGTTCCGCGCCCGCGGAGCGGCACTGCTTCAGGTATTCATCGATGCTCATGAACAGCCGGTTGCCGGCCCATTTTTCCGGGGGGATCCACACTGCCTGAAACCGCCCCCACCTCGGATCGCCCTTACCGCGTTGGGCCGCCGGCTCCCAAATGTCTTCGTAGCCGTTTGCCCCGGGCGATCGCCAATGATAGTAGCCGGTCTCCGCGCCGCCCGGGAAACGCAGCGCCCCGACGCCCGCATAGCGCAACGTGTCGGGAATCTCGTACTGCCGCCACACATCCGTCGTGTCGGAGAAGCAGCTCAGGTTGATCCCCAGAAAGCCGGGCGCAATCGTTCGGAGCGTCCGGTCCAAATCGACCCGCACCGTGGCGCAGCGGTTCGAATTCGCATAGAATTGGGCCTGGTTCTCCGGGGTTACCGGCGTGAAGAACCCGCCCGTCTCCCGGTCCCAGCGGCTGGCTCCCTGCGAAGGACCGGCGGCGAGCGCCATTATCAGCACCAGAGCCGGCAGCGTCCATTGTCGCATGGCTGTCATAATGGCCTCGCCGCCGCGCATCTGACAACACGTCTTATTTGAGCTGGTTGATGTTTTGGTGGTGTGCAAATCCGTTGTATGTGGGGTTGGCCGAGGAAGCGCGATATCCTGCGTCAATTCCGGGCAGCAGAAAGGCCGTTGCTCCATGCAACGGCCTTCCCGGGTTGTCGAACAATTGACTACGCTCGACGGAAGAACCTGCGGCCGACCAGCAGGAGTCCGCCCAGACCAACCAAGACCAGCGTGGTCGGTTCGGGGATCACGGTGTAAACGTCGTTTCCGGTGTTAAAAGTCGAGTTGGCATCGGTAGCCGAATCGTAATAATTGCCGCCCGCCCAAGGGTGGTAACTGCTATCCGACTCCGCAGGCCAACCCGAGCTGTCCAAGGCGCCATAGGCGGATTGTCCGCTGGGGCTGGCGTAGGACGAGACCGCATCGACCTTGAACTGTTCCCCGACGCTCAGGCCGAGGCTGCTCAACGCAAACGTCACCGTGAAAAATGTCGATCCGGTGCCACCCGCCGAGTAGCTCTCCGCTTCGTTCTGGCCCCACGATCCACCGCTATAGGTCAACGCGCTGGCGCCTGTGTTCCACGTATTGACCAGGGAATTGACACCGCTGCTGATGCCGAGATTCTCACCCCAAGGGTTGACGAGCGAGGTCGACCCGTTGGCGGCCTGGCCGACGATCTGCAGCTCGATCGCATAAAAGATGTAAGAAGCCTGCGGCTGGCTTGAGGTCAAAGTGAACGTAATATTGTTCGCGTCGTTGTTAATCGCCAAGCTGCTGATGCCGGCGCCGTCGTTGACCCCGGATCCGTTGGCGACACCTGGGCCATAAAACGTAGTCTGTGCCCCCGCGCCTAGCGCGGCAATCGAGAATAGACCGACTGCGGATAGAACCACTAAACCTCGACTCATACCTCTGTTCATATTTTATCCCTCACTCTTGTTAGTACCAACCGACCTCGCCCATCCCCCTGGATGACGTGTATACAGCTAGTACGGGTTACCTGTCAACCACAAAATTACTGGCTTGCAAGCAAAATGGCTCCGTTCTCCTTGTTTGCCGAGCTGGATTGGAATATCAGGCCTCTCATAATTCATGATCCTACTGGTTATCGAGAGTTTCGTAGCCGAGGCCATTGGGGTCATGTGGATGGTAGTCAGCGTCTATATCCGCGAAATATGGGTCCACGTTGGCGCTCTCGATCCACTGGACGTGGCCATCGGTGAACGCGGCATTCCGCCCCTCGGAACCGTGGGCGTCCAAGCCATCAACGTCCGGCGTGATCTTTGCTGGTGGCCCCCCGCAAGCCGCGCCGCAGCTAGAAGGCATACAATGCGCGTCGTCGGCCAGGAGCATGTAGGCTCGGTACCCATACTTGGTATTGAGCCTCGAGACGTAGAAGTAACTGTGGTTGAACCCCTTCATGGGTAGGATACTGCCCGGGGTCTGCTGATTCCACGCGTACGCGGGAAACACCGGCGCCTGATTGTTGCCATGATACCTATTGCTCGGGCATACGAACACCTTCGGGGTGGGAACATAGTGGTTCTTTATGAGCAATTGATAGAACTGTGTGGCACCGATTCCGAGTCCCGGTCCCGCACAATGGTCGCAATTGTGCCCCGTAAAAGGATTTTGCGCCGGGTAGCAGGTCGGGAAATAGCCGTTGTAATCTTCGGAATAGGTGAGCATTCCCATGGCGATCTGCCGCAGATTGCTGGCGCAAACCGAACGTTTGCCTTTTTCCCTCGCCTTGTTCAACGCCGGCAGCAACATGGCCGCCAAAATGCCAATGATGGCGATGACCACGAGCAACTCAATCAACGTAAATGCCCGGTCGCCGACTTCTGTTCGAGTGGCTACACGAAGCGACCGGCCGGCCTTGTCTGTTGACCGGCCCTCCGCTTTGCTGTTGATCATCCTCAGCATTTGCTGGAGTCGGATTGCATCACCGCCAGAACCTGCTCAGGGGCACCCGCCCATGGCTTCACGTACCCGATAGAACATCGTCGAGTTCGTCGTGGCACTCGTATCGGTCTGCGTAATCGTCGAGCCCGTGGCGTTCGTCGGAGAGCCGACATTGCTCCACGAGGCAGGTGTCAGCGTGCTGGTTCTCTGGAGTTGATAGACGAGATTGGTATTTGACCCCGTCAGCCAGGTCACGTTGATGTTGCTGCCACTCCTCGTAACGCCCGTAATGCGCATCACCTCTTGGCCGACGACGAAGTAGTGCTGCCCGGGCTCGGTGGCAAAGTTGACCGAACTGGCTACGCCCAGAGCGTTCGTGCAAAACGCTCCGGTTCCGTCCCAGATCGGGCCCAAAACCTGATCAGAGATGTTATTGTGGCTCGGATCGTTAATGAAGGCACAAATCTTTACAGCTCCCGTCGGGTTGCCGAGAGCGCCCAAGGGGATGGCCAATTCCACCCCAGTCATCACCGATGCCTGCGCATTTTGTTCGTAACACGGGGATGAGTCCACACCGGCGACGTTAATGTTGTTCAGGGCGACCTGGATTCCGTACGGATTGGCAGTACCGGCGAAGAGCGTGCCGTTGGTGGGAGCGCCGACGGTCTGGCCCAGGTAGTAGCCGTTCGTGTCGCCGCCGCCGGGGTATAATTGGGCGTAATTGGCGTAGACAGCAAACGGTGATCCGCCGCAGCTCACGTCCATCCAGTAACTGGCATTGAACCCTGCATCGAACGTGAGTCCCGGGGTTCCGTTTGTTCCGCCTGGCCCACCGGCGCCCATGATTACAAGAGCGCTGTCGCCAAAGTAAGGGTCAACGCTCGGGTTGATATTCGTGAGCGTGTTCTCGCCGGGCGCGCCGGTGTCGAAGAATAGCTCCAGCCTGTGGAAGTCGCTTTGAAGATTCCCGGTAAAAACAAGGTCGAGGATGCCATTCTGAATCCGGCCATAGGCCGCATCCAGTGCGCTCCCATTGGCCAGATCGATTTGACCGTCGCTGTTTTGACCGGCCGAGGAACCGATGGCTTGGACTGCCAGCGGAACACACCCGTACACGTTTGTGTCGACGCTGCCGTCGATGACAGGTCCTGCGAGAGGCTGGCAGTATTGGTAGACGGTGAACGCCTGATTGGCAACCCACACGGTGCCTGTCTGGCCGTATACGGCAGTGTTGGCCGCGACCGAATAATTGACGGTGCCATTGCCGGTGCCGCTGGCTCCCGAAGTAATCACGATCCACGGCACACTGCTGGTTGCCGCCCAAGAACATCCGGAACCTGCTGTCACGGTGATGCTGCCGGTGCCGCCACTGGCCGGAGAGAAGGCGCTCGTCGGGCTAAGTGAATACGTGCAAGCCGGTGGCGGATTGCTGACCGTGATGACACCAACGGAAGGATTGACATATAAATTATAGGTGATCGGGCCGGCGCTGGCGTTCGTGAAGAGCAGTGGAGAGGCACCGGTAGAGCGGTAGTCCACGCCGATCGCCCACCAGTAATTGGTACCAATGCTGGCGCCATTGAGCACGGCTTCGTACTGGTAGTTACCCGGCGGCAAGTTCGTCGAAAGCATGTACACTCCCCCGCCAATCGGCGTCATCGCCGTTGCGGGATTCGTCGTGTTCCAAGCGCCGCCCGACAAGCTTGCCCAGTTGCCCACGGCTACCCAATTCGTGGGGTCGTCATTCATTCCGATCCGGTACGCTTTGCCGTACCAACCGTCGGCAACGGTATTAACATTGAACGTAATCGTCACATTACCGTTCGTATCAGGAAACAGCCAAGAGTCATATCCGTTCGCGTTGGTCGGATAGGCGGGGTCACTCCAATTGCCGTCGTAAATCTTGAATTTGTGTTGCCCAGCACTCAGATTGGTTAATGATGCCTGCCAAACGCCCGCGCTGATCTGCGTCATTGCGTTCGTGGTGTTGCTCCAGCTATTGAAGTCGCCGACGACATAATACGTCGTCTGACCGCTGGCCGATAGAGTACAAACAGCTGCCGCGACCACCACAGCAAAAATAGTAAATCGGTTTTTCATTATGTCCTCTCCCGTGCTTTTCAATGCCGTCCCGCCTCAATAGCGCTATAATCCGCACCTCACAAAAGCCTGTCCTGTGATTCCAAAACCGAACACAACAAATGCAGCGAATGCCGACCTAAAACAATTATGCGTCGGGTGTCCCCGTTGTCTTCTACAAGCGACACGCTCTCGCCACGTCACTTTACCTTACAACGAGCGCAGATTGCTTGTCAACATAAAAAGGCGAACCACCGCTGTCTTTAGGAGTGTGCTCTTGCCAGTGCCGCAAAGCCGGATTCGGCATTGGCCACTTGCGCCCGGAGTTCCCGTCTATCGGCTTCGCTTTGCCCGTCCGTAAACGCAAGCACCCGGGCGATGGCAACGTGGCACCAAACGGGAGCCGGAAAAAGTTGCCGACGTGCTTGGAGCAGTCAAAAAGTCATGACTCTAAGCAGGTGTGGATTCACAGGAATCTGCAGTCAGCGGGTTTACGTGTTCCATGGGAACGCGGTCACTCTCGCTGGTATGATCGCGCCTTTCTGGAGACACGTGACAGGGGAACTGTAGCATTGTCACCAATGATGACATGGCTAAGGAATCTTACGGCGTGTAGCCTGCGTGGTACACGGCAGTCCGAGTCGTGTCACAAATGATTACATGGATAGGTGGATTCGTGTTATTCTGCTTCCATGTTTGGTGACATCGCAATACGTAACACACTATGGGGCAATATGTTATCGCGATACTCCTCAAACAAGTGCGATGTACGAAATAGCTTGCTTTTCACTTTGGATGACGTAGATTCTTAGCATGGTAGGGCGCAATTCTGACCGGTTCGGAATGGATTGGCCTTGCGTTGAAGCCCCCGTGACGGATTCAGCCGGAAGAGGTGAGGGGCCCGTGCGGGGAGGAAGCGGTTGTTGACCCCGTAAGGGCACGGGCGTTGAATGAGCCCATTACAAGTGCGAAGATCCGTGCCGCAGCTGTGCGGAGAAATGGCGCCCAGCGACCGGCGGCGGCCGGCCGGCAGGGGAGAAGGTACACGTGAGTACGAAGGAGCCTGATATGTGGTTACGTCCAGTGACGAAGGAAAGTGCCAAGACTTGCTTGGGAGACCAAGTGAAAGCCGCTCGGGGTCGATTGGGTTTTACCCAGGAGACCGTCGGCAAGGAACTAGGTGTGAGCCGTGTGGTTGTCGCGAACTGGGAAAGCGGTAAGGCAAGTCCCGAGGCTGATCGGGCGGTTAAACTGGCAACCCTGCTCAACGAAGACGCTGCCACGTATCTGCTACTAGCTGACTTACAGAGGTCGGCCGCGTGTGACACGCCGGATGGTGAATTGCTCAAGGTAGTGAACGGCCTCATGCTCGCGAGTGGACGTCTTGGCTCAAAGCACTCCGAGCGTGGTGGGCCACAAACGCACCTCAGCCTTGTCGATTTTCCTGAGGCGTTCTCGCCAATGGTCGTTGTCGTGGGCGACAAGCGGGAAGTGGAGCCCCAGAACGCCGGGGATCTGTTCGTGTTTTCAGCGAGCCCAACCGATGACAGGTGGCTGGCTTCGCTACGACTTCCACCCGATACCGAGAAGATATCGGATAAGGTCTTGATGACAGCGCATTCTGACCCGGAATGGCTTGCGGAACTGGGAAAGAAGAACATCCTTTGCATCGGGTCGCCGGCGTCGAACTTGTTTTCGCGCGAGTATAATGAGCAGTTTCTCTTCCGCTTCGCGGTTAGCCGCGAAGCCAAGCGGCTATGGGAAAAGAAACGAGACATGATGTACAAACTCGAAAAGCCCGTGGACCTCACCGAGTTTTACCTCGAAAACAGGGACGACTTGAAACAAATCATGAGGCTGTTCAAACCTCCGGGTTTCATCGATTTCAATTACCGGCATCTGAGACTCGGTATCGATGTTGGGCAGGACATGGATTTCGCTGTCATCAGTATTGGACGCAATCCGTTTTCAGCGCCGGGTGATCACGTATTCGCGATTCTTGTCGCAGGAATTCACCACCCGGGCACGGCCAACGCGGTCAGGTTTCTGGCGAATCCGACGAACTTCGTGGAACATCCATTCGGAGGTATTCTCGAAGTACAAGTTCCATCGAAAGAGTTTCGACGGGAAGATGTTAAATGGCACGAGAAGATCGGGAAATGCCAGATCAATTGGCATTGCGCTGGCTCGGGGGACGCCCGTCTTTCCTACAGTCCAGCCGACCTGCTTGAGAGGCTAAGAGAATGGCTCGACAAGGTCGATAATATCGCCACGGACGTGACGATTACAAGGGAAGAAATCGAGTCTCACATCGGTTTGATAGAACTCCTAGCCGCGGCAAGGCAAGGTACTCTCACGCATGCACCCGGCGTCAACAGTCAGTGACTGTAACGGGTAGCAGGAGGCACTAAGCGAGGCGCGGGCGGGCGTGAATGTGCTGGGGATATATCAGTCGACTGCAAACGGAAGTCTTGGCGCCTCGAAATCCAAATCGACATGCCCCCCATAGATGTGCACTCTGCCCATCTCGGTGACGCCGTCTGCAACTGCAAAGGCCCATGGCGGCAACGTGGACACCAACGGGGTGTCGGAGGCGATTGCAGGTGTCATTTAATCTGACATAACTCGTTGGCGTACGCTGCAAAGAACAAAAGCCTTGACTGGGAGGAGACGACAGCGTACTCTGACCTGTGGTCCGCTGGGTTTAGTCGTCGATTGGGAATGCGCTTACACTCTTCAAAGTTGGCTGTCGCGGTCTTGCTGTTTTTGATCCCGGTCTGCCGCTCGATTGCAGGGAATTTCGTTCCTGGGGCGGACATGTCGCTTCTCGCGTTTTTCGAGTCGAAGGGCAAGGTCTACAAGGAGGGCGGCGTATCGACAGATGCACTGGTAATTGTCCGGCAGTCTGGCGTGACATGCGTGCGCCTGCGGTTGTTCACCAGCAGCGCGGCACAGGCCGCGGCCGACCCATACGATTACATTAACAACACGAACTACACGATCCCGCTGGCCCAGCGAGTCAAGAATGCCGGACTGCAGCTCTGCCTGGATTTCCATTATTCCGACACCTGGGCGGACCCCGGTCACCAGGCCATCCCATCGGCTTGGACAAATCTGTCGTACACGGCGCTCGTTCAGCAGATGCAGTCTTACAACAGCAACACCATTGCTGCATTCCGCGCCGCCGGTGCGATGCCCGATTACGTGCAGGTGGGCAATGAGATCACCAGCGGCATGTTGTGGCCCTACGGCGAGGTCGGCAGCCCCTCCAACAACTGGTCGCAACTGGCGGCGTTGATGAATGCAGCGATCCAGGGAATCCAAGCCGCCTCGGCCGGTACGACGACACCGAAGATCATCGTGCATATTTCTACGGGCGGGAACTGGAGTACGACGCAGTGGTTCTTCCAAAACCTGACGGGGCAAGGGGTGCCGTTCGACATCATCGGCTTGAGTTATTATCCATTCTGGGATGGCCCGTTTTCGAGCCTGAGCAACTGTCTCAACAACGCCGCCAACCAATTCCACAAGCCGATCAGCGTGATGGAAACGGCCTTTCCCTGGAACAACTCTTATTGGACGACGAATTTCAACGGCATCTTCCCCAGTGTGACCGGGCAGGTCCAGTACGTGCAGCAGTTCGCGCCGATTGTGAGCGGAGTCAGTGGCGGGTACGGCGCCGGCGCCTTCTGGTGGGGGACGGAATACCAAGCGGCCAGTGGTGTCAACGAAGCCGGGTTCAACACGGCATCCTGGTTTGACTCCGGAGGAAATGTCTTGCCCGCTGCCGCCGCGTTCGGACAATTGCTCAACACCAACCAGTTGAGAGTCAGCCCGTCGAGTTTGAATTTTGGCTTGGTGGCGACGGGCGGGACGGCGCAGGCCAGTTTTGTGGTGACCAATACCGGTGGCTCCCTGCTCACCGGCAGCGCCAGCGTGGCGCCGCCGTTCGCGATTGTCATGGGGAATTCGTTCAGCCTCTCCAGCGGGGCCTCGACCAGCGTGGTGGTCAGTTTCAGTCCGGCGGCTGCCGGCAGCTACAGCACCAACGTGATCTTCACCAGTACTGCCAACAGCTCGACCAATCTGGTTTCCGGTACGGGAGTGATCCTGCCGGTGGCATCGTTTACCGCCAGCCCGACCAGTGGGCCGGCACCGCTGAGCGTGAACTTCACCGACACCTCGTCCGGGTCGGCAACAGGTTGGGCTTGGGCGTTTGGGGATGGCAACACCTCCGCCAGCCAGAACCCGTCGGATACCTACCTGACTCCGGGCAGCTATGCGGTGCAGGAGATCGTCAGCGATCTGGGGGGCGCCAGCACAAGCACCGTGGCCAACCTGATCAGCGTCTACAGCCCGTTTGCCTGGTGGCAGCTCGGTTACTTCGGCACCACCAACGGCTCCGGCAACACCGCGCCGACGGCGGATTACACCGGCACGGGCATGAGCAACACCAACAAATTCCTGGCTGGGTTCAATCCCACGAACCCGGCAGCCTACCTGCATATCATCAGTGTCGCCCCGACGAATGGCACGAACATCGTGGTGACCTATCTCGGCGCCAGCGGGGACACAAGCTGGTCGCCAGGCGTTCAGTTACGGACGAATGTACTGGATTTCACGATGGGTGATGCCGGCGGCAACTACCCCGCTAGCGGCTGGCAGGACACGGGCCAGACGAACGTACTCGGCGTAGGCCTGAGCGTCAATGGAGGGACGGGCCTGGGCACGGTCACCAACATGACGGACTTTGGCCGCGCGACCAACGTACCGTCGCGCTACTACCGCGTGCGGGTATTGCTGCCGTAAGGACACAAGTACGTCCGCGTGAAGGAGCGCGATCGTCGGAAATGTCCCCACCGGTTCCCAGCGGCGGATTTCTTCGACTTGCCTACGGTTGGCTGTCTTGATAGTCTTGAGGTGGCGCTTGGGAGTGCCGTCGGGGGGCTTGGTGGTGTGCGCGCAGTGTCCGTACGGTTTGGCGGGTTGTTTGTGGACACTGGCCATCCGTCACGCTCCTGTTGGAATTGGCATGACATCGCGTGTCAAACACATTCAAGAGAGTCTCTGCTATTTGGGAAAAACGAAAATCACTGGTGTGAAAAGGGAGGTGAAGGCTTGATTCCTCTCGTCCGCACCAGAAACCACATGGCTATGATGAAGCTTCGGCACGTAATTCTGACAATGGCGCTCGCTATCGCCATGCCAAGCCGGCTGCCCGGGCAGATTCTCGATCAGATCAAGAAGCCACCGGATTACACCAAACAAGCCGACGTGAACGGGAAAAACGCGGAATTGGGCAACCTCAATTATAGCACGGTCCCGCAGTCGTCGCGCGCGTTCACCACCTCGGCGCCACTTTCACAAGGCGATCTTCACCTGCAGAGAGCGAACTTGAGCGAGCTCAAACTCAACTCGGTCGACATGCCGACCGTTTCCGAGCCCATGCTGCCGCAGGTGAATTTCACTGCCAAGCGCGCTGTGGCCGACAAAGACAACGACAGAGCCAGCGTGCAAGCGGACGAAACGAAGCAGAAAGCACCGATAACGAGCCGCCAAATCCGCGCACTGACTCCGGCGGGCGAAAAGGAATTGAAGAAGCAACTGAATGCGATTCATCCATGACTTGCGCCAATGTGCTATCATCGCGCTACTGAATCTATGATCCGAACTCCTCATCACGCCGCGAGGATGACCGTTGTTCCCGCCGCCCTTGCGCTATTGCTGGTCGGGTTGGCCATCTCCTGTGCGACGATGGTTCATCCGCCGCCGGAGTTCCTGTCGTCCGCCGATAATTCATGGAACCGCTGGCTCGATACACCCGTGGACGTGGATCTGGCGGACGTGCGCATCATCCATTTGCCGCTGACGGACGCCTTTTCCGGCATCCGCATCGCCATCGCCCGGGCCGACGCGCCTGTCGAATCGCTGCGGGTGACCCTCCACGCCAGCCAGATCACGCGCCGTCAGGCGCTCTGGCTGCTCGCTCAGAAATACGAATTGGCCATGGACGTCCAGCAAGTTCCCGGGCAGCCACCCTACATCGGCATCTCCAGGAACTGAACTCCGGACCGTCAACTCGGCGCGCTTGCTCCGGCAACGCGTGTCGGTTACCTCGTTTCCCGCATGTTTCCCGCCATTCTCACCACGGTGCTGTGGTCGATCTCCGTCGTGTGCGCGACGCGCTCGACGCGTCATCTCGGCGGCGCCATCGCCAATCTCACGCGCCTGTGCCTCGCGATGCTTCTCCTCGCCGTCTGGGCGTATGGTTTTGGGAAAGGACTCAGCGGCCCCGGATTGCGCTGGTTCCTCTTCAGCGGATTCGTCGGGTTTGGACTCGGCGACGTGGCGTTGTACGAGGCGCTGCCGCGGCTCGGCTCCCGGCTCACGTTGCTGCTGGCCCAATGCCTCGCCGCACCCGTCGGCGCGCTGATCGAATGGCTCTGGCTGGGAACGACCCTCACGCTCGCACAGATTGTCGCCGGACTCGTGATCCTGGCCGGCGTGGCGGTCGGACTGGCCCCGAGAAGCCATCTTCACCTTGACCGCCGGCATCTCTTCATCAGCACGATCTTCGGCGTGCTGGCCGCCATCGGACAGGGTGGGGGAGCCGTACTCAGCCGCAAGGCGTTTTTGCTTGCCACCCATGCCGGCCAATCCATCGACGGTGGCACGGCTGCGTACCAGCGCATCGTCGGTGGGATCGGCGTGGCCGCGGTTTATTTCGGGTTCCGCTGGCTCCGCGGCACCCATGCCCGGGGAGTCTCACGTCTGGAGTGGAGAGCCGCGTGGCCGTGGGTGGTCATGAACACACTCGGTGGACCCGTCCTCGGCGTGGCCTGCTACCAATGGGCGCTATCGACCACGCCGAGCGGCGTAGTGCTCCCCATCGTCGCTACACTGCCGCTGGCGGTGATCCCGTTCTCGTACCACATCGAGGACGACCGGCCCGGCTGGCAGTCGATCCTCGGCGGCGCCATCTCCGTCGCGGGCGTCATCGCCCTGACACTGGTTCGGTGAGCCGCTCAGTGGGCTCCCGACTCTTCTCTGAAGCGGCGGCATCTCGACCCTCTTGCTCTCGCCGCGTGACATGATACGATGCGGGCCAATGATACCAAATGTACTCACGGGCGATGGCGATGGTAGCGGCGTCACCCCATATCCTTACATGACACCGCTGCAGAAGACCGTCTTCTGGTTTCCATCCCTGCTGTGGGCCGGACTGATTCTGTTCTTGTCCACGATCGGAAGAGGCGGTCCGTCGGATGAAACGATCGAACACAAGATTGGGCATATCGTTGTGTACGCGACTCTGGGAGGAACGGTTGTGTGGGCGCTGCATCGCGGTCAGGCGCTACGGTTGTCGAAATCGCTCGCGCTCGCGATTCTGATCACCGCGGCCTACGGGGCCTCCGACGAGTGGCACCAGAGATTTGTGCCCGGCCGTCACAGTGCGTTCTCCGACGTAATGCTCGACACGACAGCGGGCGCGGTGGCGGTGCTCGCCTATTATATTCGCGAATCACTCCGCCCGGACAGCGAAAGACGATTGGTAATATTCGGGCAGGCTTCCATGAATCCGGGCTGGAGGATTGCCCACTGGATTCCGGCTCTCATGTGCGCGGGGCTCATTTTCTATCTGTCGTCGCAATCCAAACTGCCGACAGTCCGGCCGCGATTCCCGGACGCAGACCAGGTCGAACGCCTGGCGTTTTACTTCGTCTTTTGGTGTTTCCTCCTGCTTCCGTTTCGATACGCCCACCGCCTATCGCTGGCAAAGGCGATCGTCGGGGCCTTCCTCATTACCTCGGCCTACGGCGCGGCCATCGAGTGTCACCAACGGCTTTCGCTCAACAGCCCCCATGTCCTGGTAGACTGGGCGGCCGACACATTTGGCGGGTTTATCGCAGCGGCAGCCTACTGGGTCTACGAAACCCGGCCGCGTCGAAGTCACTGAGCGGTAGCGGCCGATAGCGCAGCTTGGGCGCTGGCGCGCACCTGCTCGGAGGAATCGGAAGAGGCGGTGTGCTGCAGCAACGCCACGGCGCCGTCGTTGTGCACCTGTGCGACGGCCGTAACGGCGTTGGCGCGAATCGCCTCGTTCGGGTCGTCGAGCAATTGCGAGAACACGCCCAGCGCCCCGCCTCCGAATACTCGCGCCAATTCCTGAATGGCGGTTTCGCGGATGGCGATGTCCGTGCTGCCTTCGGCGATTCCCGCCAGCGCGCTCTGGGCGGCGTCGTTGTGAGTCGCACCGATGGCCAGGATCATCTGCTTCTGCACCTCCGGGTTGGTCTCCGTCTGAAACAGCTGTGTGAGCACGGGCAGGGCCGCCGGCTGGCCGGACAACGCCTGCACCGACGCAAACCGGAGCTGCGAATCAGTCTGATTGGCCAGAACCTGGCCGAGGATCGCCACCGACTCCGCATCCTGGCGCTGGCCCAGGGCCATGATGATCTCCCGCTGGTAACTGAACGTGGTCTCGCCATTGAGCATTGCCTGCAGCGTCGTGTCCGCCGCCGGGTCCTGGATCCCGCCCAGGGCGTGAATGAACATCAGCTTCGCGTGAGCGTCATCCGTTTCCTTGTAGGCGGCAGCGATGGCTGCGGCTCCGCCTTCCCCGAGACCAGCCAACTGTGTCTCCAGCGCCTTGGTTTGCTCCTTCCGGCGGTCGACGAGCGCCTTGGCGTCATTCCACTTCAGCGCTCCCGCGTAGGCATAGAGCTTTTTCATCTCCTCCTCTGCGGCTGCGATGGACGCTTTCTGGGCGGCAGGGCCAGTGAGCGTCGTGGCCGGCGCTGGTGAGGGACCAACCGGTGGCGCTGTCGAGGCCGCCGGGCTGGTGGCTGCCGACCCGGGTTTGCTTCCGGGAACTGGCGCAGGCGCGGTTTCCCGGTTCGCAGAGGCCGGTGGGGCTGTCGTCGTGAGCGACTCCGGCATGGCCGGCCGTTGGAGCTTCATCAGCCACCAAATACCGACGGCCAAGGCCAAGCCCACGGCACACAGAATGAGTGTTGTCTTCTTCATTGCCTACGACACCAGTACTATAGCACAACAGGCTGGCTACTTACCAATGCCAGCATTCCTGGCCATACTGATCGTCGAAGCCGGAGCATTGGCCCCACTCCCAGCCCCAGGTGCCCGTGGAGCTGGGCAGTCCCTGGCAGAAGGTTCCGCATCCGACCTTGGCGCTCACACCGGCCTGACCGAACACGAAGTTCACGCAAGCCGAGTGGTCTTGGCAACCATAGTTGAGCGTGGCGACTGCCGGCAACTGGATCGAGAAGGCGGCGCCCTCGTTCACATACGTGGCCGTGGCCGAGCCGCTCGCCGTGACAACCTGTGTGTACAGCAGGTTGTTCGTCGACACCTTGGTTGGGTCTCCCGTGGCATACCACTGAATGGTGTTGCCAGGCACCAGTCTCTCGGGGAGGGTGATCTGGGCCGTTGCGCCACATTGCGTGAACGGCAGAGCCGAACTCGCGACGTAGTTGGAGACCGACACCAGTGCGATGCCGTCCACCACGATGGTGATGGGCTGCGAGGCGTACTGGAACGCATAGTAGAACTTCGTTTGCAGCGCGCCGATCTGGACCGTGGAGAGTTTGCCCACGTTCTTGTTCTTGGTCGCCGACGACTGCGGGAGATTCGGATCCATCAACGAGTTGTACACCTGATTGTCCGTGAACCGGAAGATCACGTTCTCGTTGGGGTTACGGCTGTAGTATTCCCAAGCCTCGCCACCGCAGCCATCGGGAATTACCGACATCAACATCTGGCTGCAGTATAGCACGGTCGGCGAATTTGTGCCGGAGGTCACGGTGATTCCGACCCAGGCGTTCGAGGCTGTGCGGAAGTCCGACGGCTGGTCGCCATCGGTCAACGTCAGGTTGCCCGCGAATGTGGCGAACTGGCAGCGGCCGAACCCGTCGAACGCGTGATAGCAGAACGACGGACTCGTTTGGATTGGCTCGCAGTTCGGCACTTGTGCCACCACCGTGACTTTGGCCTGGCAGTTATTCGTATTGCCGCATGAATCGGTCGCCGTAAACGTCACCGTGTTCGTGCCCACCGAGAACGACGCCGGAGCGTTGTTGGTCACCGTCGCGCCACTGCCGCAGTTGTCCGCAGCGGTCACGCTGTTCAGGAATGCGGCAACCTGCGGATTCGTAGCCAACACCGCGTTACTGCAGGAGCAGGAGTACGATCCCGTATTCCCGCAGGACGGAAGCAGATTGGTGTCGATGCAAGACGGCTTGAGGATGTTATTGGGGCACGAAGACGAGACGCGCACCGTGTTGGTGCAGTACGGTGAAGCAAACACGGTGATGTTCGTCGGGCAGTTGATCGTCGGCGCGACCGTGTCATTGACGGTGATCGTCTGCGTGCAGGTCGCGCTGTTGCCGCACGGATCCACCGCCTTGTACGTGCGCAGAACCGTGTAGCGGTTCGGGCAGCTCTTATTCGTGATGACGTCACTCACCCATGTCACAGTCGCCGTTCCGCAGTTTGCCACGGCGGTCACGGACGCCACATTAACCGGCGGCACGTTCGACGCGCAATAAACCGTCACAGGAGCCGGGCAGGTGATGCTCGGAGCCGTGGTGTCGACTGTCCAGCTGTAGACGACCGTTTGCGGAGCGGAAGTATTGCCGCAGGCATCGGTCGCCGTCACGGTGAAGGTACGGGTAACGGTGCAGCCGCTGGTCGAATCCGAGGAGGTGACGTTAACCGTTGGCGTGCTGCAGCTATCCGTGGCGGTCACCAGGGCTTTCACGCTGGCAACCGTGGGCAGCGTCGCCGGGTTGCAGCCCAGATTGCTGCCGGTCGGGACCGTGACGGTTGGGGCCGTGGTATCGATCGTCCAGGTGTAGACGACTGTTTGCGGGGCGGAAGTGTTACCACAAGCATCGGTGGCGGTCACGGTGAAGGTACGGGTAACGCTGCAGCCGCTGGTCGAATCCGAGGAGGTGACATTAACCGTCGGTGTGCTGCAGCTATCCGTGGCCGTTACCAGGGCCTGCACGCTGGCGACCGTGGGCAGCGTCGCCGGGTTGCA